>Ga0055584_100000698_pt1 | contig 31917 bp, 26 predicted proteins | sample OSDHelmetaG_FD_58716 | JGI IMG/M metagenome (GOLD analysis project Ga0055584, IMG submission 58716) | Pelagic marine sediment microbial communities from the LTER site Helgoland, North Sea, for post-phytoplankton bloom and carbon turnover... | ecosystem: Environmental > Aquatic > Marine >... | reverse complement strand
TTTCCGCGGATTCCGAAATAGGTGAGTTTCATGAACGGGCCGTGATCGGGTGAGACGAATGAATTCTCTCACCAATTCGGAAAGTCGGAAAGGGGAAAGCGTTAAGGAATTGCCCAGCTAGGATTTGCCCTTTTTCTTCCGCGGCATTTTCAGTTTTACTCCGAAGAAATCTTTGAAGACTCGTTTGAATACCGGCCGTTTGAACTTAGGAACTCCTTCGAGAGGGAAATCCTGCGGCTTGATCCACTTGTATTGGGAAAACTCTCTGACGTGCGCGTCGAGATCGATAGCGTTCTTTTTGCCGTAGTAGTCGCAGAGAAAATAAGTCTGCACCTGTCCGCAGAACTGTTTCTTTTTGAGGTGGCCGTGTGGAAACTTGTATCGGTATGCGGTCCGTACTGCGGCGATTTCGTATTTGTCAGGCCCGACTCCAATTTCCTCCTCCACTTCACGATAGAGAGCCCCGATGAGGTCTTCTCCCTTGTCGACTCCGCCCTGGGGGAACTGCCAACTGCCCTTGTTGCTAATTCGCTCGGCAATCAGGATTTTTCCGCTCTTCGGTTTGCGGAGAATCGCAGCTACGTTGGGTCGATAGGTTGCCATACGGTGGGAAGCGGGGGCGGAATTGCAAAAGGAGACGATCAGGTTTTACAAGTCGTCGCCGATTTGGGAAGATACCTCGCGTGAAAAAATCGCAAAGCAATTCTCAAAAACATGTCAGCTGCTCTGGCAGTGCCAAATGGATTCTGCTGGCCTCAGTTGCTGGTGTTCTCGGACTGACTATTTTCGTCATCCTGCAATCTCGACCGTCGAAGATGATTGCGACAAAGCAGTCTGATCTCATCGTTGGAATCGAAAAACGGAGTCCCGGGCGCATCGAGCGTCTTGTTGCGGAGAATTACAGCGACCGCTGGGGATTTGATCGAGAGGATGCTGTAAACGCCATCGTTGATGTCGGTAGCCAGTTTCTTGCTCTCGTTGTTACCGAGGACGAAAAGGAAACCGTTATCGATGGCAAAGAGGCGACTGTTACGGCCAGGCTGACATTCGGAGGTAATCCCGTCGGCCCCGCTGGGCATGAGGTGGTGAAACGACTCAATCAACTCGATGAACCGTTCGTTTTTACGTGGAAAAAGGAGAGTATTCTCCCTGCGAGTTGGCGAGTTGTTAGGATCGATAATGCGTCACTGCCCGACGATCTCTGGGGTTACGAGCCAGGTGATATCCGTCGCGCGATGCAGGGAGATATCGAGTTTTGATTTTCGTGGAAAACACGTCGTCGGTCTCACTATGAAATCTTTCTTGTTCGCAACGTTCCTTTTGCTGTTTGTTCAAGCTTCCGTCGCAGATCCGGTCGCGAAAAATGTGGGCAAGGTTCCGCTTCTTTTTACCGAACAGATTTTTCCTGTCGATGAATCAGGGGCGATTGTTTCTCCGGGTGACGCATCTGCGCAGGTCGCTCATCTCATCACTAAAGTGGGAGAGTTGCTGGAGAAATATGGGTCAGGCTGGGAAAAGGCAGCACGGATTCATCTCTGCGTGACCTCGAGCGAAGTGGAGAAGGAAGCGCGGATGGTCACAGATGCCGTTTTCCGCGACACGCCAATGACCTGGGTCGTTTCAAAACTTCCGAAAGAGGGTGCCGTCATCGCCATCGACGTAGTTGCCGCTGCCGAGTTTGGAGAGAAAGGAGGCCCCGGAGTCAAAGTTTTGCCGGCAGGTGCCAGGATTTTTATTTCCGGCCAGGCGTCCCGCCTCAAGGGAATGGAGCCTGCGACTCGGGGAACAATGGAACAACTTCAGGGCACACTGGAGCAGTTTGGGCGTTCCCTCTCCGATGCGGCGCAGATCAAATCGTTCCTCGGTCCGATGGATGACATTGAGGCCGCTCGTGCCGCGATCGAAAGCTTTTTCCCGGAAGGCGAAACTCCACCTCTCGTCTTTGTTGAGTGGGAATCCTCCCTGCCAATCGAAATCGAACTCGTTGCTGCCGGGGGACGTGCCATGCCAGGCAACAAGCCAATGGATTTCATCACTCCGGAAGGAATGACAGCTTCGCCAGTGTTTTGTCGTGTTGTCAGGGTTAATTACGGCGACCTCGTTTTCATTTCGGGGTTGAACGGCGACGATATCTACAAGCCCAACGAGCAGGTGAATGTGATCTTTCAGGACCTCAAGAAGCTCGTCGGCGAGCACAGGAGTGACCTGCGGCATCTCGTGAAGGCGACCTACTATGTCTCGGAAAACGACGTTAGCACAGAACTCAACAAGTTGCGTCCTGACTACTACGATCCAGCGCGTCCGCCTGCTGCTTCGAAGGCAATGGTTGCCGGCTGTGGCGACGGCAGCACAATCACGATTGATATGATTGCGGTGGCAGAAGAATAGGCGACCTTGCAGGATTCCCGACCTGCTAGAGAATGAATGGACCTTCGTTGAGCACGAGAGGCGTTTCATCGCCTGCCTTTCACACGTGGCGGTCGATTCCACTTTGCTACTTGTTGTGTGGGGCTGTGACGTCACCTACACCAGCAACTCTTTCACAATCCTACGATTCTCGACACCGGTCAGTCTCGAATCGAGGCCCTGGTGTTTCACGCTGAAGCGTTCGTGGTCAATGCCCAGGTTGTGGAGAACGGTGGCGTTGAAGTCGTTGATGTGGACCGGGTCTTTTGTGATATTCCAGGCGTAGTCGTCGGTTTCTCCATAGTCGACTCCGCCCTTAAATCCGCCTCCGGCGACCCAGGTGGAAAAGCATCTTCCATGGTGGTCTCGGCCGTGATTATCCTTCGTCAGTTTTCCCTGGCTGTAGATCGTGCGCCCGAATTCGCCTCCGAAGACGACGACGGTATCTTCCAGCATGCCGCGTTCCTCAAGGTCATTGACGAGTGCCGCAGCGGGCTGATCGACGCTTTCGCAGTTGTGAGCGAGGTCTTTCGGAAGATTGTTGTGCTGGTCCCATCCGCGATGGAAGAGTTGGATAAATCGCACTCCGCGCTCCGCCATGCGGCGAGCAAGAACGCAATTCGATGCGAAAGTTCCCGGCTCTTTTGACTGCGGGCCGTACTGCTCAAAAACGCGATCGGGCTCGGCTGCGGTGTCCATAAGGTCTGGGACGGACGACTGCATGCGGAAAGCCATCTCGTATTGGGAAATGCGAGCTTCGATTTCGGGATCCTGAACGGTTTGGAACCGCTGGCGATTCAGGTTTCCGAGTCCGTCGAGCATGGTGCGGCGCAAGTCGCGATCGATACCATCAGGGTCGTTGAGATAAAGGACTGCGTCCTTTCCGCTCCGGAACTGCACTCCCTGGTATTGAGAAGGAAGAAATCCGCTGCCCCAGAGTCGTGCGTAGAGAGCCTGTCCCGGCTTTTTCCCCACTGAAATCATGGTGACGTAAGCGGGAAGATTATCGCTCAGAGAACCAAGACCATAGGCGAGCCAGGCTCCCATGCTGGGGTGACCGAACTGTTGGGTGCCGGTATTGATGTAAGTAATCGCTGGATCGTGATTGATCGCCTCGGTGTTCATCGAACGAATGATCGAGATCTTGTCAGCGATCTTCGCCGTGTGAGGGAGCAAGTGGGTGTTCATCCAAGTCTGCCGCTCTCCCACTTTCTCAAATTCAAACATGGGTGCGACGCAGGGGAACTCCTTTTGTCCGCTCGTCATACCTGTGATCCGCTGGCCACCGCGGACGGAATCCGGCAGTTCCGTTCCGTGCAGTTCGCGCATCTTCGGTTTGTAATCAAAGAGGTCGATGTGCGATGGACCACCCGCCATGAAGAGATAGATGACGCGTTTCGCTTTGGGAGCGAAATGGGGGAGGCCGGGGAGTCCGCGGTTGCCGGATGCAGCAGCTGCCGCTTGGGCACGATTGGGAAGACCGAGAGAGGCGAGTGCTGCTCCGCCGAGTAGGGAACAAGAACGACCGAGGAAATTTCGGCGGGTTTCGGCGCTTACTTGCGCAAGCGAACGTTCTAGATCAAATGGAAGTTGGCTCATGGGAAAAATAATCTGTGAAAATCTGTGAAAATCTGTGGCCTATCTGTGGTTGATGCGGAAGGCACAGGTTTTTCGTTTTCAGTTTCTGGTAACTACTTCATCCAAATTCAGCAACAAGCTTGCCACTACGGTCCAGGCGGCGTGTTGGTCCTCGGGAAGTTTTTCGTTTCGATCGGACTCGCCCGCGGCGAGTAGAGCCTTGGCTTTTTCTGCGTCGGCGAATTTCTTGATGCCGGCCTCGTAGACACCGAGCAGCTCGACGAGTTCTCCGCTCTCGGGTTCGCGGGCGGTTGCGAGTTCGAAGGCCCATCCGGCGCGGGCTTCGTCGTTTTCTCCCCCTTCGGTGAGAATGCGTTCCGCAAAGTGACGCGAGGCTTCGATCGTCTGGACATTGTTCATTGCGGCGAGAGCCTGCAATGGCGTGTTGGTGATAGGCCGTTGGATGACGCAGGTCTCCCGGTTTGGTGCGTCGAAAATCACCATCGCGGGAGGCGGTGCGGATCGCTTCCAGTAGGTGTAGAGCGTGCGGCGGAAGAGTTTGTCTCCGTGGTCCTGGACAAATTTCGGATTTCCACCCAGCCCCACCTCAGCCCAGAGTCCGGGTGGCTGATAGGGCTTTACCCCGGGGCCTCCGGCTTTCTTCACGAGGAGACCGCTGAGGGCGAGTGCATTGTCGCGAATCATTTCGGCCTGCAGTCGAGGGCGAAGGGCACGGGACCAGAGGCGGTTTTCCGGATCGTAATCATGATCCTCGGGGCCGAGGTTGGAAGATTGGCGGTAGGTCCGAGAGGTGACTATCTGGCGAATCATTCGCTTGGTGTCCCATCCGTTCTCACGGAAATCAACAGCAAGCCAATCGAGTAATTCGGGATGGGTCGGGAACTCTCCCTGAGCACCGAAGTCTGCCGGGGTACGGACGATTCCGTGGCCCAGGAAAAGTTGCCAGAGTTGATTTACTGCTACACGGGAGGTGAGGGGATGTTCGTCGGCAAAGAGCCATTGGGCGAGGCCGAGCCGGTTTGCTGGGGCGTCTTCGGGCATGGGAGGAAGAATCGCTGGCGTGGCTGGCGGAATGACTTCGTCCTCGACGGGCGAATCGTATTGGCCGCGGTCGAGCAGATAGGTTATCCGCATTTTGTCGGGCGGGTTGTCCGCCATGACCATAGAGGTCGTTTTGCCAGTTAGGATTTCGCGCTTCTTTGCCCGATGCTGCAACTCGACGCTGCGAGCGGTGAGGTAGGCAGCGGACTGGTTCATCAGAGCTGACTCCGCGATTCTCCCCTGCAGTCCCTGGCGTTTTGCCGAAAGCGTTTCCAGCGTCTCTTTGACGAGGTCTTTTTGCGTCCACGCGATTTCTTTCTCGTTAAGTTCGCGGTTGTAAATGTGGATGTCGTCGACCTCGCCGGGGAAGTTCGCGCCGGGGGTGCGACCGCCAATGCGAAACGGGACATTTGTCTTGATGGTGCCTGTCAGTTTCTTGTCACCCGTTTCAGCGTTGTGCTTGGTCAGCGCGCCATCGACGTAGATCTTGATGCTGTTTTTGTTCCCGGTTCCATTGTAGGTAATCGCGACGTGGTGCCATTTGCCTGGTTCGAGTTTTTTCTCCGAGACGACTTTGATCGCGTTTGAAGGCCATTTGTTGATGATGTGAATGCCGGGCGCACCGCCCTGCATCCAGAAATCGTAGCCGCGATGGGAATTGGAGACATCCATCTTCGCAAAGACAGCTCCTCCAGCATTATGGTCTTTGATCTTGATCCACGCGACGAGGGTGAACTTGCTGCGGTTGTCGAATTCGGTAATGCCTTCTGCATCGAATACCTGCCCCTCGAGTTTGATTCCACGGCCATGCTTTGCTTCGGTCGCGGGAACGAGGGTTCTTTCTCCGATCGCGTCTTTGGTGCGCGCCGCATCGAGGAGGGTCCGACCGACCGCATCGTCGAGCGGGAAAAAGTGGAGCAGATCTTTGAGGCGAGTTGCGACATCGGCTTCGGGTTCCTTTTCTCCCTTCGCGACGCCGGGTTTCAGGGCCTCGAGTCTGGCCTTGTTCGTTTTTTTCGATGCCTCCGTGATCTTTTTCTCGATGTCTTTGAGCTTGTCTTCCTCAATTTCGGTCACGACCTCGACGATGGGGGATTGGTTACCTTTGCGCGTCTGCATGCCAGGATCGGTGGTGTTGTTGAAATAGGCGTAAAAGTTGTAGTACTCCGTCATCGAGATTGGGTCATACTTGTGATCGTGGCACTGGACGCACTCCATTGAGAGTCCGAGCCAGACATTGGATGTTGTTTTGACGCGATCCGCGACATAGCTGACGCGCAATTCTTCGGCGATTGCACCGCCTTCGTCCGAACTCGGATGGTTGCGATTGAATCCGGAGGCGATGAGCTGCGCATTCGTTGGATTCGGTAGCAGGTCGCCAGCGATCTGCTCGATCGAAAACTGATCGTAGGGCTGGTTTTTGTTGTAGGCATTCACGACCCAGTCCCGCCACGGCCACATGTCGCGGGGGCCATCGGCGTGCATGACCGAGGTGTCGCCGTAGCGTGCCGCATCGAGCCACATCAGGGCCATGCGCTCTCCGAAGTGAGACGATGCGAGAAGGCGGTCGACAACCTTTTTATAAGCGCCTTCCGATTTGTCGGTGAGAAAAGCATCGAGTTCTTTCTGCGTTGGGGGAAGCCCAGTGAGGTCGAAGGTGATGCGGCGGAGGAGAGTGCGCTTGTCCGCTTCCGGCGATGGCTTGACTGGCTCGCCCATGATTTCGTTGAGAATGAACTGATCGATCGGGTTGCGAATCTCTTTTTCCAAGCCGCCTCCGACTGCGGGTGGGGTGGGTTTCTTCGGGGCAACAAAGGACCAGTGCTCTGTCCATTCGGCTCCGGACTCGATCCATTTGCGAATGAGTTCGATTTCCTTTTTCGAGAGCGGCTTTTTTGCCTTCGGCGGTGGCATCAGTTCGTCCGGGTCTTCTGAAATGATTCGGTGCCACGACTCGCTATCATCGGCCGAGCCGGCTACAAAGGCGCGAATGCCATCTTTATCTGCGAAGGCGTCTTCCTTTTGATCGAGCCGCAGTTTTGCTTTGCGGTGTTCCTCATCCGGACCGTGACAAAAGAAACATTTGTCCGAAAGGATCGGGCGAATGTCGCGCGCGAAGTCGACTTCCTGTGCCGAACTGGTGAGGAGGAACGAGAAGCATGTTCCGAGTCCGAAGATGAAATTGGCTTTACCCATATAATTTTAACATATCAGGAAATGGGAATGGTGTATGGTACGCGTTTGCAGGTGAAAAATGAGCGTAAGATGAACCCAGGCTGACGGAAAAACGCCGCTCCGACGTGTAGACAGGCTAGGGGCTTTGCGATACGATCCTGTCTATGAAGATTCGCATTTTCCTTTTGCTCTCCGTTATTTTCGCCCTGCCTCACCATGCCCTACGTTCTCAGGACACCCCCGATGGACTCCAGGTCGGCATTCACGGATTCTGGGAAGTGATCACAGCGAGCGGACGATTCATGGCCCGTCTCGACCAGATTGCTTCGGTCACCGAGCACACCTACGTTATTGATGGCGCCGTTCGAGTGTATGAGTGCACAGTCGACACCGATGGAGCGCAGACCGCTCGTTTTTATTACATCGAACCGGTGAGCGAAAGTTCATCGATCACAACCGGGAGCGCGACGATCAGTCGTCTCAAAGACATGGCCAATCGAGCATCGGATAAACTGGGCACAGGCGACATCGACAACCTCGTGACCAAGCACTATCCCGATACGACCCACGCCAAGACTTCGGAGTTTCGAGTGAAGAACAAGGAGACGGTGGGACAAATTTACGATCATGCGCGCCGAGTATGGGCAGAAGAGCGCGGCAAAGGCGGACAGAATCTACTGATTATTCGGAATGGATAGGTTGAGAAGCCGAAAGGGTAAATCAACAAGCTGAGAAGGAATCGTTAAAATTCGATTTTCTTCTTTTCATTCGCGGCAATGATAGTCTGCTGGCAATTCAGCCCGTTCCCATTCCATGAAATACCGCGACATTCCTCACACCGATCTCAAAATCAGTCTCATCGGCCTTGGCACGATGACCTGGGGGGAACAGAACACGGAAGCCGAGGGGCACGAGCAGATGGATTACGCCCTCGGGGAAGGGGTGAACTTCTGGGACACAGCCGAGATGTATCCCGTCCCGCCGATCGCGGAGACCTGCCACCGGACGGAATCCATTATCGGGACCTGGTTCGCTTCGCGCAAACAGCGCGACAAGGTCATTCTGGCATCAAAAATTGCCGGCCCCGGCCCGCACATCACTCACATCCGCGGCGGTTCACGCATGAACCGCGAGCATATCATGCAGGCAATCGAGGGAAGCCTGCAACGCCTCCAGACCGACTACATCGATCTCTACCAACTCCATTGGCCGGATCGCCCCGTCCCGACATTTGGAACTCGCGACTACTCGCCACCGAAGGGAGCCGACCCGGTTCCAATCGAAGAGACGCTAGGCGTTCTCGCGGAATTGATTGAGCAGGGGAAGATCCGCTATGTCGGCCTGTCGAATGAAACTCCCTGGGGAGCGATGAAATTTCTCCAGATCGCCGAGCGCGAAGGCCTGCCGCGAATGATGACGATTCAGAATTCCTACAATCTTCTCAATCGTACCTTCGATTCCGGGCTTTCCGAAATCTGTGAGGAGGAAGGCATGCGCTCGTTGCCTTACTCGCCGCTCGCGTTTGGACGACTTGCCGGAAAGTATCGCCACGGAGCCAAGCCCGAAGGCGCCCGCATTACTCTCTGGGAGCGCTTTGCTCGCTACAATGGCCCAAGCAGCGACGCGGCAATCGAGGAATATGCGAAAATTGCCGAAGATGCCGGACTCGACTTTGCACAGATGAGCCTCGCCTGGATCAATCAGCGCCACCATGTAGCTTCCAATCTCATTGGCGCGACAACGATGGAACAGCTGAAATCAAACATCGACAGCGTAAACGTCGAGCTTTCTGGTGAAGTCCGTAAAGCAATCGATACAGTGCACCATCGCTATCCGAATCCGTGCCCTTGAAGTATTGAAGAGAGGTCCGATACGCCTGATCGCGCCAAAAAATACCTGATCGAGCCAAAATTGCTGCGCATTTCTGAAATGACGATGCGTCTAATTGGCTGTATACCTCATCCCGTCCCTGAAACGGTCACCTTTTTCGACCAACACCATGTCCCGCCTGCCAGCCCTATTCATTGCGATACTTCCTGCCCTGGTCTTGTCAGCCCAAGATTCAGATAGTTTGCACGAATTTACCGATAAGAAGGGAAAAAATGTCGTTGCAACCCTACTCAAAGTCTCTGACGACAATCGCTTCATGCGGATTCGACTCGAAGACGGGCAGGAGTTTAATACCGAGATCAATGTTCTGTCCCTCGACGATCAGCAGTTCATTAAGGATTGGATGAAAACGGCAAAGCTGGCCTCGGATTTTCGCCTGGACATTGATATTGAGAAAAAGACCGGTCGAACCGAGCGCCTCAAGGAAAGTTCATCTTCTTGCGAATACGAAAAGCGTCTTGCCAGTTTCGAGGTCAAGGTTCGAAACCTCAGTCGAGAGTCTCTTCCCCCGACGCGCCTTGAATACACGATCATCTGGGACAATCACCTGGCAATTCGCCTCAGTGACGACGGGGGATGGTCTCATTCGTCTCTCACCGGCGAGGATGATCCGATCAATCTCGTGAAAATTACCGGGGAGGCTTCTCTCACTGCTCTTCCATTCAATCGAGACGAGGTAGTGCCAACGGGAGAAATTGAGATCAATCGAATGTTCCTCAGCGGTGAATTGTATCAAGAGGACGAACCCTACGGCATCATTGCCCGGGTCGTCACAACGGAAGGCAATGTCGTTGCTGAAAAGCGTTTTGGGAATTCCAAGCTGGATGCAATGGAGTGGAAGGACGTGAGCGAAATCAAAGAACTCCCGAAGGACGATTAAGACGATTGATTCATATTTCGGCTTGCGATAGTCCGCGATCTCTCTTTTGTCTCGCTCCATGAGTGAAGCGCACAAAATCGCAATTCTTCCCGGCGACGGGATCGGTCCAGAAGTTATGGCCGAGGCCCGCAAGGTTCTCGGCCGCGTTGCCGAGAAATTCGGTCTCGCCTTTGAGACAGAGGAAAAGCTCGTCGGTGGTGCAGCAATCGATGCAACCGGGTCACCGCTTCCCGACGACACCGTGGCCGCTTGTGCCGCAGCCGATGCGATCCTCTTTGGTTCCGTTGGTGGTCCCAAGTGGGAATCGCTTCCTCCCGAGATTCAGCCGGAGCGCGGAGCCTTGTTGCCCTTGCGTAAACACTTCGGACTTTTCGCGAACTTGCGTCCTGCCGTTTGTTTTCCTGCTCTCACTCATGCATCACCTGTGAAAGAGGATCGTATTGCCGGCGGATTTGACGTGCTTTGCGTTAGGGAACTGACTGGAGGCATCTACTTCGGCCAGCCCAAAGGCCTGGAAGAGCGGGATGGCGAGAGAGTCGCGATTGATACCATGGTTTACAAAAAAAGCGAGATCGAGCGGATCGCCCGCGTCGCTTTTTCCGCTGCGCAAAAACGCGACAAGCGAATCACCTCCATCGATAAGGCAAACGTGCTTCAGAATGGAATTCTCTGGCGCGAAACGGTCGAAGAAGTGGCGAAAGACTTCCCCGATGTCGCGCTGGATCACCTCTACGTCGACAACGCGGCCATGCAGCTGATCGCTCGTCCGCGGGACTTCGACGTCGTCCTCGCTCCGAACCTCTTTGGTGATATTCTCAGTGATGAGATGGCAATGATTGCCGGTTCGCTCGGCATGCTTTCCAGCGCCAGCCTCGGGGAAAGTAAAGGAGACGGACTCTACTTCGGGATGTACGAGCCGAGTGGAGGTTCTGCTCCTGACATCGCCGGGCAGGGCATTGCGAATCCTGTCGCCCAGATTCTTTCCGCCGCCATGATGCTCCGTTTTTCTTTTGGACTTGGCGAAGCCGCGGACACCATCGAAGCGGCCGTGAAAGCCGTCATCGATGATGGCTACCGGACAGGTGACATCCACACCGGCGACGACGGGCAGAAAAAAGTGGGCACCGCCGAAATGGGCGATGCGATCCTTGAGCGGCTGGGGTAGACACGAAGATTGTTCCTTCGAGAGCACTTTCCAGTCGTTAGGGGCGGAATATGGGTGCTCTGCGTCTTGCCCCGTTCTGCATCGCTACCCGGCAGCTGGAAAGTGCTCTCGAAAAAAATCAGCAGACCTGACAGGGTTGAATCGATGATATAACAGGGTTGACTCATCGACCTAACCCTGTTGAGTCGAAGGGATGACCTACGCGGAGACTTTGCAGAATAGAATCAAGGCCACGGGGAGTGCTCTCTGCGTGGGACTCGATCCTCGACCGGATCGGCACGATTCGGTTTCGGCTATTGAAACCTTCTGCGAAAAGGTGATAGCCGAAACGGCGGAATACGCTGCCTGTTTCAAACCAAACATCGCGTATTTCGAAGCTCTTGGTGTCGAGGGCTACGCCGTGATCGACCGTCTCGTTAGCCGCATGAAAGATACGAGCGTGCCCATCGTGCTCGATGCCAAACGCGGAGACATCGGCACGACGCAGGAACACTATGCGAAAGGGTATTTTGGAAACTGGGATGTTGACGCCGTGACCTTGAGTCCCTACATGGGTTTTGATTCCGTGGAGCCGTTTCTGCAATATCCGGGGAAGGGCGTTTATCTGCTCGGAGTCACTTCAAATGCGGGGGCGGCGGATCTGGAAACGCACGACCTCGCAAGCGGACGTAAAGTTTTCGAACTGGTCGGGGATATGGCTGGTCGTGCCAGTGATAATCCAGCGGGAGAGGGGAGCATCGGATTGGTCCTTGGGCTGACAAATGTTTCTGATGATGTGCTCGCCCGCATGCCCGATGTGCCACTTCTGATTCCCGGATTGGGCGCACAAGGTGGAGATTTGGAAACTCTCCGTGGTGCGAATCGAACCGCTCCCAACGTTATCAATGTCTCTCGCGGTATTCTCTACGCCGACGAACATCTATCATTCACCGAAAAAGCCAAAGACTATGCGAACCGAATTGCCGACATCGCCTGACGAAACCATCGAACTGCTCAAAGACTACGGAGCGGTCGAACAGGGACACTTTATCCTCGCGAGCGGAAACCACTCCGCCTACTACGTGAAAAAAGGGAAACTAGTGCAGCATCCCTTTGAGCTGCAGGAAATGATCGAGCAGCGCGTCGACGCGATGAAAGTGCTCGGGCAGATCGATGTCGTTCTGAGTCCTGCAATGGGCGGAGTTCCTGTCGGGCAACAGGTCGGATTGGCGGTACATGCCCGGACCATCTATGCCGAGCGAAATGCGGAAACGAACGAGTTGGAACTGAAGCGCGGCTTCGAGATCAAACCGGGTGAACGTTTGCTCCTCGTCGAGGATGTCATCACGACTGGTGGCACTCTTCTTGAGTTGACTGATTTCATCGCAGAGCAGGGTGGGGAAGTCGCAGGAGTATTTGTCGTCGTGAATCGGTCCGGCAAAGACAAGGTCGGCGAGTTTCCCGTCGTCTCCTGCATGGAGATTCAGTTTCCCGTCTATGCTCCTGACGAGGTGCCTGGGGATCTTGCCGCCATTCCTGCGGTGAGACCGGGAACAAAGCGGGTGGAGTGATAGGAGAATGGCCCTACCGGCGCTTTGTCTGCATTCTCGCCACGCTTCGATCATGCTCTGAGTGCATCGAACTGGAGATCCCTGAAAAAGAAAAAATTCCGCACGTTGCCGTTGAGAACGAGTGCCTCGCTCGAGCCGAGCTTGAGATCGTAGAGTTCGTTTCGGGAAATGAGAATGTCCTCAAGCGGTGCCGTTTCGTATCCGAAAACGGCAATTCCATGTGCGTTCCCGCCGTCGTAGACATTGAAGCGGGTTTCGATTTCGTGAATTCGATTGTTGATCAGCCGATGTGGGTCGACGCCCCTTCCACGAGAATCCAGATCGGAACGAGGTGGCGTTGCGCGGTTTTGTAATTTCTCAGTTCAAGTCCCCGGACGCGGAAGTAATGCTGGTCGATTACGGCGAACAGCGCATTTGAGCTGTTGGGATCAAAAGCCAGGTTTGTTCCATCGATGACGGCGGTCTCGCCCTGTGCAGCCTGAAAGGTGATTGATCCTGCACCAGCGCTCTCGGATACCTCGACGTTGACCTTTTTCTGATAAACCCCCTCGTGAATAATGACATTGGAGCCAGCGGGAACTGTCTCGGCCGCTTTCTGGATCGTAAGCCCGGGGCTGCCTGCAGCCCCGGTGTTGCCATCGTCGCCATCTGGGCTGATGTGAAAGTCGGTAGTGGAAGCGAATTGTGCGAGAAACGGAAAAAGGAGTGGAGGCAATAATCTCAAGGCTCCTCTAGCATAAAGTTTTGCTGAAAAATCGTCGTCTTTTCTTTTTCTCCTCAAACTTTCGCTTGATCCTCCCTGAGTCCCTCCTAAATATTATCTATGGGTGAGCTTCCTTTAGGTCTTAGTTTTGATGATGTCCTTCTCGTCCCGCAGCGCAGCGGGGTTCTTCCGGCGGGGGTAGACATCTCGACCAGCCTCTCAGAAGGCATTCCTTTGAACATCCCGATCATCTCATCTGCGATGGATACGGTGACGGAGGATGAGCTTGCAATCGCTCTGGCTCGCGAGGGCGGACTTGGCGTAATTCATCGCAACATGCTGATCGAAGAGCAGGCCGATATGGTAGCGAAAGTGAAGCGGTCAGAAAATACGGTCATCACAGATCCTTTCACCGTTTCTGCAGATGTTCGTCTTTCGGAATTGCAGCGGATCATGAATGAAAAGGGAGTCAACGGATTCCCAGTGATTGATGAAAACCGCGCTCTCATTGGCATGGTTACAAGCCGGGATATCTGGTTTATCGAGGATGAAAATGCGTCTGTTTCGGACGTGATGACTCCGAAAGAGCGACTCGTTTCTGCTCAGGAGGGGACTGGTCTTGAGGAGGCGCGGCGTGTTCTGCAGCAAGCTCGTATTGAGAAGCTTCCGCTTGTGGACGAAGAGGGACGGCTGACGGGACTGATTACGGCTCAGGATATCGAGAAGCGCGACATGTATTTGAACTCAGCAAAAGACAGGCATGGCCGTCTGCGTGTTGGTGCTGCGATCGGTGTGGGCCCAGATTGTTTCGATCGTGCCGCAGGAGTCATTGAAGCTGGTGCGGATGCCGTTTTCATCGACGCTGCTACAGGGCATACCGAACGAGTTCTTTCTGTCATTGAGAAAATTAACAGCGATCACGGCAAGCCGGTGGTAGCCGGAAATGTCGTCACCGCTGACGGAGCCGAAGACCTCATTGCTGCAGGCGCGGCAGCAGTGAAGGTGGGCGTTGGGCCCGGATCAATCTGCACAACCCGTGTCATTGCCGGGGTGGGCACTCCGCAATTCACTGCGATTCAGAATGTGGCTCCGGTTTGCCACGAGAAAGGCATTCCGCTCATCGCTGACGGTGGAATTCGGTATTCTGGCGATGTCGTAAAAGCTATGGCTGCGGGAGCAAATCTGGTAATGCTGGGATCCCTTCTCGCCGGATGTCGCGAGAGCCCCGGCGAAATGGTCAATCACCAGGGGCGAGCCTGGAAAGAGTATCGAGGTATGGGCTCGGAAAAGGCGATGCGAAAAGGATCAGGGGATCGTTACGGGCAGAATTCGTCTGGAAAACTAGTCGCCGAAGGTGTCGAAGCACGCGTTCCCTACCGCGGGCCACTTGCGGATACCGTTTTTCAGCTTCTCGGTGGACTTCGCAGCGGTATGGGCTACGTCGGAGCGGAGAATCTTCAGTATTTGCGTGAGCGTGCGAAGTTTGTTCGCATCACCTCAGGCGGCTTGAAAGAGAGCCACGCGCATGACATCACGATAACGGAAGAACCGGTCAATTATCAGCAATCGAGCTGATTTGAATTACTCGATCTCTTCTCCTGCCTTCACTCTATTCTCATGGAACATCCCATTGCCGTCATTGATTATGGTTCGCAGTATACTCAGCTCATCGTGCGACGTATTCGCGAGCTCGGGTATTTTTCCCGTCTTTATCAGCCTTCGGAACTTGATCAAACAGGCAATCCAGCCGCTGTGATTCTGTCTGGCGGACCGCGTTCGACCCTTGAAGATGACGCGCCCGATATCGACTTTGATTATCTGGTCAAAATGGGAGTTCCGGTCCTCGGGGTCTGCTATGGAATGCAGCTTTTGAATACCAAGTTTGGTGGCACTGTCGCTCCCGGTAATACGCGGGAATACGGTCCCGCTACGCTCATGCCCGAGGATGGTGTTGACGGCATTTTTTCTGATCTTGAAGGCCACTCACAGATATGGATGAGCCACTCGGATACGGTCAGCGAGCTTCCTGACGGCTGCGAAGTAATGGGGCGAAATCTCGATGGCGTTCCTGTTGCGCTGCGGTGGAACGACAAGTTTTTCGGCATCCAATTTCACCCGGAAGTTTCTCATACCGATGAGGGAACGCAGATTCTTCAGAATTTCCTCAACCGCGCAACCGACCTACCCACTTTTGCGATTTCTTCGTTTAAAGACAAACTGGTCGAGCGGGTTCGCGCCGCGGTGAATGGTCGAAAAGTCGTCTGCGGTGTATCCGGTGGCGTTGACTCATCGGTGCTGGCAGCTCTGCTTCATGAAGCTCAAATCGATACGCGCAATATTTTCGTCGACACAGGTTTGTCACGAAAAGATGAACCTGCTGAAGTCGAATCGCTTTTCAGAGAAGTTGGGATCGAAATCGAAACCATCGATGCATCAAAGCTTTTTCTCGATGCCCTCGCAGGTGTTTCTGACCCAGAAGAAAAGCGCCGCATTATTGGGCGGTTGTTTGTGCAGGTCTTTTTTGACGCTGTCGGAGACGATGTGGAACTGCTGGCACAGGGCACGCTTTATCCCGACGTGATCGAGAGCGCCACGAGCGGATCGATCGCTTCGACAATCAAGACGCACCACAACCGAGTCGACAAGATCATGGAACTCAAAGAGGCGGGCCGGGTGATCGAGCCGCTCGACGAGCTTTTCAAAGACGAGGTTCGCGAGCTCGGTCGTGTTCTCGGATTGCCCGAGCGAGTCGTTGGTCGCCATCCCTTTCCTGGTCCGGGACTGGCTGTGCGCTGCCCGGGTGAGGTTACGGAGGAGAAGCTGAAAATCATTCGCGAGGCAGATGATATTTTTATCGGCCTGCTCCGCGATCGTCATTTCTATGATTCTGTCTGGCAAGCATATGCCGCTCTGATTCCGACAAAAACGGTCGGCGTAAAAGGCGATGAGCGAAGCTACGAGTATGCCCTCAGCCTTCGCGCCGTAACAAGTGAGGACGCAATGACAGCGGAATGGGTTCACCTTCCCTACGAATTGCTCGGCGAGATATCGAATCGGATTTTGAACGAGGTGCCGGGGGTGAACCGCGTCCTCTACGACATCTCGACGAAGCCTCCTGCGAGTATTGAGTGGGAGTAGAGGAGCGGGAGATTTTTTGTAAGAGTGCGCCAATCAGGCGGGGTGGAACCTGCCCCTCCATTCTCCGCATCTTGTTTTCGATGTGGAGGGGGTAAACTCCCGCTTGCCCGCGACGGATCTGGGTTGATTGCTTGTATTCTGGTATCATCGAGTTTTTGGTTCGTCAAAATCGAAGCACGGCTTTTCTTGTCCGTTTTCTAGCGAACCGTTATCCTTCCTCCATGCGCCGAATTCTGCCTATCCTCGTCCTTTCCCTCACTCCAGGCCCAGGAGGATCTAGCCGAGCGGATGGAAAATGCGATGAAATTGCTGGAGCAATCCGGTCAGGCAGAACCGCGGACCATCGCGATGATGCTGACCTCCGCAGCTGAAGCCTACATACAGAAAGACGGCTGCCCTGAGAGCGGCAATTCTCGAGACTAAGAAGAAACTCCCCAATCCGCAGCTTTGGGCGCCGTTTGTGCTGTATGGCCTGGCGCAGTGAAGGCGCTCTGAGGGGCAAACGTTCAACGCTGAACTTTCAACACTGAACGTTCAATTGCCTGGCAACACGCCCTTTTCTAAGATCCAAGATCCCGGCCGCCGCGCGGAAGAACCAAGAACCAAGCCACCGCGCGGAAATACCATGACCGCGGAGGGGTTTAGTTTTCTTGCGCCTGCTGACCGCCCAGCGCATCCACTTTGGACTGCTCGGTGTCGAGAACTTCGCGACGGAGGTTGGTTCCTGATTTGCGGGCCCACCAGAGAACGATCGGTGATGCGATGAAGATCGAGGAATAGGTTCCAATGATCACTCCGATGATGAGCGTCTCGGCAAAATTCCGAAGACCGGGGCCGCCGAAGATGTAGAGCACAGTCACGGTGATCAAGGTGGTTGCCGAGGTGAGCAAGGTTCGCGCAAGCGTCTTGTTCAGCGAGTAGTTCATGATGTCTTTCACATCACCACGCTTCGTGGCAAGGCCTTCTCGAACCCGGTCAAAGACCACAATGGTATCGTTGATCGAGTAACCGGCAATAGTCAGAAACGCACCGACAGTTATGAGGGTAACCTCCTGACCGAGAAGTGTTGTGATCCCAACCACGACAATGAGGTCGTGGAAAAGGGCCGCGATCGCTCCCAGAGCAAAAGCGAACTCAAATCGTAAGGTGACGTAGATCAAAATCGCACCGATACCGATGAGGAGAGCGAGACCAGAGGAAATCAGCATCGATTTTCCGACGGCAGATCCGACAGAGCTGACGGTGGTGTCTTCCAGAGTGACCTTGTGATCTTTTTCGATCTCTGCTTCCACTTTCGCTGCCGTGTTATCGGGTGAGCGAATAAGGAAGAATTCCCCAGGGGATCCGACAGGTTTTTGCACTTGGACGAGAGGCACGCCCCCGAGATCGAGGTCGGAGAGCGACTCTTCGATCGACTTCTTGGTAAGGCCTTCAGCAGATTGAATGGTGAGAGAATCTCCGCCTTTGAGTTCGACGCCACGTGGGTCGAGGGATGGGACGATTATGAGAGAAAGTAAGAGGACGATGACGGACCCAATCAGGCAGACCTTGCGCTTGCCGAGAAAGTCGATCGTCTGCTCGGGCACGAAGTTCATGAAGCTGAGCTTTTTGACGAAACCTGTCTCCGTTCCCCAGTTAAAGCACACGCGAGTGACGATGAGTGAAGAAAACAGGGTCGCGAAAATACCGATGATGAGGGTGATCGCAAAGCCCTTCACGGTTCCTGCGGCGACAGAGTAGAGAATGATCGCCGTAATCAGTGTAGTGATGTTCGCATCGATAATCGCGGAAAAGGCTTTCTCATAGGCGGTGTCGATTGCGGACTTCAGCGATTTACCTGCGGCAAGTTCCTCTCGTAATCGCTCGTAGATGAGCACGTTCGCATCGATCGCGACACCAATGGTCAGGATGATTCCCGCGATACCTGGAAGGGTCAGGGTGAACTGGAACAGCGACATCGTTCCGAAGATGATTGTGATGCTGATACACAATCCGATGAGGGCGAGAATACCGGCGAAGCGGTAGTAGAGAAGAATGAAGAGCAGCGTCAGGGCAAGTCCACAAACACCTGCAACGATTCCCTGCTTGATCGTAGCAGCACCCATGGTTGGGGTGATGAAGTTCGAGTATTCGATCTCGATGGGGTTTTTGAGTGGGTTCTCAAGTGCAGAAGCGAGTTGGTTCGCCTCTTCCTGACTGAAGTCACCAGTGATGGAGCATCCTGTCGAGAATGGCTCTCGAATCACAGGGGAAGAAAGGATCTCGTTGTCCATGATAATGGCGAGTGGTTGCCCCTGATTTTCGATCGTGAGAGGGCCCATGATGTTCGATCCTTCTCCGGTGAAGTCGACGCTGATGGAGTGCCCGTCCTGACCATAGAAATATCCGGCCTTGTTGACGTTCTCACCTTCCATGTCGCGCTTGATCTTCACGAGGCCATAGCGGGTAGGGAGTTCGGTTCCGTCGTCGGCAAACTCCGGTTTGTAAGGGAGCGCTTCAAAGCCGGGCACAACTTCGCCGCCACCAGCAACGCGCTGGGCCATGAACTGGCTCTGTGGGTGGAGAATGGAAAACTCCAGCCGGGCGACTTTGGCCAATTGAATTTCGATTTCTTTCAAAACGTCCTCACCAACTCCAGGCATCTGGAGGAAAATTCCGTCGCTGCCCTCAGGCGCGAGGAGAACCTCGCCGGTTCCGAGATCATTGAGTCGTTTTTCGAGAACACCGATGGCCTGCTGCTGCATGCTTTCGCTGACTTCCTGTCCTTCATTCGGGACAATTCGGATTTTCATCGAAACGCCACCTTGAAGCTCGATTCCCTGCTTCATCGGCATTGCGGATGCCAGCCATACGCAAAGCGCGGTCACGGCGACGGCAAGAAAACTTCCCACGATGCGCTTCCGCTTCGCAGTTTCAGTAGCGAAGTAGTAAATGAAGAGCGCGAGCAGTCCGAGGCCAAGTAGAAATACCATCTGCGAACTGATACCAATGTTGGCGGCATCGTTTGCGACGTCGGCAGCTTTCAGGGCTACTTCTGCCGCGGCGGAGGTCGCTTCGCCCGTTGTATCAGCAGCTTTCTTCGAAGATTTCTCAACAGCTTCGAGCAGACTGGTCACTTCTTTGATCGTTTCCGCATCAGGCTGTGCCGTTGCGGATGCAGCGTCCTGGATCACAGGTGCTCCGTCGGCTTTAGCAGCTCCCTGCTTCACTACGCCCGATGCAGAGTCGGATGCGGTAGCCTCTACCGGGGCTTCAGTTTGGGAAGCTTCGCTCGAAGCGGCACCTTTCGCGTTGTCGGACTTATCGTCTTGCATGAGAAAATGGGGATAGGAAAAAACCTCAGGAGTACCCAACGGAGTTAGGTGAGGGATTCAACAGGGTTTGGTCAGTGAGCAAACAGGGATTAGGTCTTTGCTGAAACGGAGAAATGGGAAAGGAGCTTAGCTCTCCTCTGATTCGTCGTTTTCCGAAGATTCTTCTTCAGTGTCGTTGTCGTGACTGCCTCCCTTGTGGTCGATCGAGGCGATGGCACTGCGGTCAAATTTGATGCTGAGTCCGTCGGCGACTTTCACCGATACGGTGCGGTCGGTTTGGCCGGTGACGAGTCCGTGAATGCCTCCGATGGAAACGACTTTGTCGCCTTTTCCAATGTTCTTACGCATTTCTTCCTGCTTTTTTTGCTGTTTCCGCTGAGGGCGGATCAGGATGAAGTAGAACATCACCATGATCAGAATCATGGGAACAAACATACCGAGGCCGCCACCACCACCTGCGGGTGCCGCGCCTTCTGCTAGAATGGGAAGAATTGTCATGAAATAGAAGTTTTCGAACTGGTTGAGACACAAAACGACGCCTGACGTTCAGGGGGCGATTTTTTCGCCACGATATCGGCGGATAAAATCGGCCTTAAAAACGGCAAACGAGTCGGCGTCTATAGCACGACGGGCCTCTTTCATCAAGTGGAGATAAAAGGTCACGTTGTGCAAAGTAAGAAGCCGCAAACCGAGGATCTCATCATTTTTGATGAGGTGTCGGATGTAGCCGAGCGAGAATCCTTCACAGAGAGGGTGCGTTTTGCCCGGTTCTGCGAGCGGAAGCTGCGATTTTTCCCACTGCGCGTTTTTCAAATTAATGGTGCCGTCGAGCGTATAGGCGGTGGCATTTCGTGCGATTCGGGTGGGCAAAACACAGTCAAACATGTCGATTCCGCGGCTGATGAGCTCGAGCAATTGATCGGGCTGGCCGAGACCCATCGCGTAGCGAGGCTTGTTTTCAGGGAGAATCGGCGTGGCGACATCAGCGGCTTTCATCATTTCCGGTACGGGTTCTCCAACAGAAAGCCCGCCGATTGCGTAGCCATCGAAATCGAGCGAAACGAGATCCCGTGCCGCTTTTTCTCTGAGCTCCGGATAGCATGCGCCCTGGACGATGCCAAAAAAGTTCTGGCCGGGAGGGCGATGTTTTTCCACCCAGTCGCGAGCGCGCTCGGCCCATCGCTGGGTCAGTGCGAGCGAATTTACGGCGTAGTCCCGTTCGCAGGGGTAGGGTGGGCACTCGTCCAGAATCATGCAGATGTCGCTGCCAATGGAGCGCTGAATCTCGAGAACGGACTCGGGGGTGAGTTCAAGCGGGCTGCCGTCGATGTGGCTTTGAAAGCGAACTCCGTCCTCGGTGATTTTGCGAAGCTTGGAGAGAGAAAAGACCTGGTAGCCTCCGGAATCTGTCAGAATCGGGCGATCCCACCGCATGAAATTGTGGAGCCCACCAAATTCATCGAGTACATCGGTGCCGGGGCGGAGGTAGAGGTGGTAGGTGTTGCCGAGGATGATTTGGCAATCGAGAGCGGGGTCGGTGAGTTCTGTGGGGTGAACTGACTTCACGGTGCCCTTTGTCCCAACCGGCATGAAGGTAGGGGTTTCGACTTCACCATGAGCTAGCGACATGCGCCCGCGGCGGGCGGACGTCTCGGAGTCGGTTTTGAGAAGGGTAAACATGCGATAGGAATCGACGAGGGGCGTACAGTTTCGTCTGCATTCACAGTTTGCGCTACTATCTGATTGCAGTTTTCTTGGTCGGGCAGATATGGGAGTTTTTATGAGAGAGCCGAAGGTATTTTTTTCGCCGATCTTTGCTTTCCTGTGGGCGGCGCTTTTTCTTCCTGTTTCCCATCTTCTCCATGCGCAGGAGATCGCTCCTGAGCAGCGGACGTTCGAATGGAAGAGCGAAAAGAAAGTCAGTCATGACTATCTCGTTTTCCTCCCGAGTGGCTACGACGCGGCTGGCGAAAAGAAATGGCCGATGGTTGTTTACCTGTGTGGTGGCGGCGGAAATGCCAAACCGGTGAATCGGCAATTTGCGCCCCACCGGGATCGACCCTTCGTGTTTCTTGCACCGATATGTCCTCTCGCTGAGGAGGGTGTTCCCGGACACTACACAAAGTGGAATCCAGAGATCGTCGGCGAAATCGTAAAAAAGGTAATTGCTGAGCATTCCATCGATGAAGCGAACTGTTCCCTGATGGGGTTTAGCATGGGCGGATCCGGAGCGTGGGAGCTTCCCTTTTACCATCCCGAGCTTTTCAGCCGTGTGGTTGTGATGTCGGGATCCTGCCATCCCTGGAAGCTTAAGCACTATCCGAAAATTCCAGTCTGGGTCTTCAGCGGGAGCAAAGAGCCTTGGCTGCCGCAGCACACGAATGCCGTCAATTCGGCGAAACAATTTGGACTCGACGTGAGTCACACCATCTGGCCGGGAGCCGGACGTGGGGCGGGCCGCCAGAGAACCATGTCCGACGAAGCGCTCTGGGAGTGGCTTGGATCTGCACCTTGAAGGGAAGGCTCTACGCTTTGCCTATCGACTCGCGTTTCAGAGAGAACACTTCTGTAAAGTCCAGCGGCGCGCCTGCATGGCAAACCACGATGAGAATATCACCTTCTTCAAACAAGTCGTCCTTCGAAGGGCTTTGAATGGTTTCTCCATTGGCCCTGACAATTGCGACGATGAGAAACGCGCTGCTTCCTGCTGTTTCGAGATCTGCCGGGTTTCGGCCGATCAAATTGGATTCAGCTGGTATGGAAAACTCTTCCACATTCAATTCGAGGTCGGCTAGATCGTTTGCGATGTGACTGATAACCAGTTGATCGGTGAGAAGGGAACTTGCCGTCGGTCGCAGGATCAGGCTGGCAATTCTTTCCGCCCCTATATGCTCAGGTAAAACGACACGGTCAGCTCCAGCCTGAATGAGCTTCCTCTCCGTCGAGGGAGTCATGCCGCGTGCAACTATGGAAAGCTTGGGGTTCAAGTTTCGGGCACTCAAGGTCACAAAAACATTGGAAGCATCGTTCGGGAGTACCACTGCGATCTCAGAGGCGCGTTCAATTCCTGCATCAACGAGAGCATTTTCGCTGGTTGCATCCGCCCTCAGGAAATGAAAGTCCCTTTCTCGGAATTCGTCTTCGCAAGCCTCGCTACTTTCGATGATAACGAAAGGGTGGTTCGCATTTGCAAGTTCCGTGGCGAGAATTCGTCCGACGCGGCCGTATCCGCAAACGATGGTGTGGTTGTTTAGGTTTTCGATCAATTTGGACATGCGACGTTTTCCGAGGGTGTTTTCAATTTGGCCTTCGATGAGGAACTGAACAAGAGCCCCTCCGATATAAAGATATCCCGTACATCCGCAGACGATGAAACCCATCGTAAAGAGTTGCAGGGCCGGGGAAGAAACTTCACGCACCTCCCCATAGCCAACCGTAAAGACAGTGATGATGGCCATGTAGGCGGACTCAATAAAAGTCCAGCCAGCAATCATGTATCCGACCACGGCGACGCAGCAAATAATGAAGAGAAAAATGATTCCCTTAAGGAGATGACGGACTGAGGCGAACATTCCTATGAAAAGTTTATTCAAGAATGCATCACTTGGCCACCATCGATATTCAAAGTTTGGCCGGTGATGTTCTTTCCGTAATTGCTCGCGAGATAAACTGCCATGGCACCGAATTCATCCGCTTCCTGCCAGCGGGCGAGAGGCGCGATCTTGCCAATTTTTTCCGCGCTCCATTCTTCGAAGGACTGGTCGGGAGTCTCCTTGTTGGCTTCGAAAACGGAACGATTGAGCGCTGTTTTTACCATGCCGGGGGAGAGTGTATTCACCCGTATTCCGTGAGGTGCGAAATCCTTGGCTGCGCATTGTGCGAAATTGATCACTGCAGCTTTGCTGGCGCTGTAGGGAGGGTCGGTCTGGGAACCAATCTGGCCCGCGACCGAGGCGAGAAGGGTCACGGATTTCCGGTTGGTCTCTCCCTCGAGGAGTTGCGGAGCAAAAGCGTGAATCGTTTTCACCGTTCCCATCAAGGTGACTTCGACGACGCGGTTCCAGTCGTCGGGTGTTAGATTCCAGAAGGGAAAGCCGCCAACGCCTGAGCCAATTGCCGCGGCGCAGACGAGATGATCTACGGGGCGGTCTGAGGCGATCTTTTGCAATGCTTCGAAATCACAGACATCGACTGGGCAGGTCTCGATTTGATCTGGGCTGGATTCCTGGGATTCGGATAGGGCTTCCGCGTCGGCATCCAGGGCGAGCACCGAGGCTCCTGCATCGACAAAGGCGGTAGCGATCGCGGCGCCAATTCCGCGAGCCGCACCGGTGATGACGGCGTGTTGGTTGGATAGATCGATGGTCATGGGAGAAAGAAGATCAGGTAAATCCAATTCAGAAATACGATGGATAGAACGACGATGACCCCGCGTAGGAGGTCGCGATTGACTTGTTGAGGACTTCTCGGTTCCTCTCCCCGGCGATAGCGGAAAAGACTGCGGCCGAACCAGAGAAAGGCAGCACAAACGCCCACTACGGCAGCTGGGTGAAAGCGGATCGCAGCAGTAATGTTCCCGCGAGAGAGTGCTTTCATGGAACGGGTGCCGCCACACCCGGCGCAAGGAATGGAAAGGCGCTCGCGGAACGTGCAATCGGGAGGCTGAACGGGCAGTCGATCGTAAACTCTTGCCACGCCGAGAAGAAGTAACACAGCAACAAAGGTGATTCCCGGGGCAATCAGGATCTCGGGATGTCGAAGAGCGGATCGACTGCCGGAGTGACTGCGAACCGAATCACTCACTGGTCAGGACGAGTTTGAGTCTGACTGTAGTTTTTTTCCAGGAATCCGCATTTTTTTCCGTCGGGGAGAAAGCGCGACGGAGCGAGTTCAGACGATGCGAGAAGCTGTTCTCGGACGGCTTCAAGAGCTTCTGCTTTGGCACCGTTCGACTCGATGTTCTGACGGAGGGAGCTGGTCTTTGAAGCGGTCAGATCGACAAGCTCGCTGAAATCGAGTTCGCCCTCGATGATGTATTCAGGTGATGCCGCAGCGACCAGGGCGGAAGTAACGATATATATCGTCGACTTCGGTGGTTCCGTGTCATTGTTTTCAGGAGCGGCCATTCGTCAGAATCGTAACGCGAAATCGACGCAGGAGAAAAGCGGATTCGGTTAGAAAATATCGGGCTCTGGAGCGTCGTCGCCTTTGTGGAGAAAACGAAAGTCGCAGCCTTCCGGAGCCTGGGTGATTTCATCGGCGTAGAGGCGGCCGTAGCCTCGCGTGTGGCGATCGGGACGCGGCTTCCAGTCTGCTTTCCGATTGGCCAATTCCTCGTCGGAAACGTCAAGATGAATACGGCGCTCCTTGACACTGACTTCGATGAAATCGCCATCCTGAACCAGCGCAACGGGGCCGCCGATCGCAGATTCCGGGGCGACGTGGAGCACGCATGCTCCGTAGCTGGTTCCGCTCATGCGAGCATCGGAGATTCGCAGCATGTCGCGCACACCCTGCTTCAACAGGTAGTCGGGAATCGGTAGCATGCCCCATTCCGGAATGCCCGGCGCGCCGATCGGACCGGCATTTTGAAGGACGATAATGTGATCCGCAGTAAGTCCGAGTGATTCGTCGTGGATCCTGGCTTTGAGATCGGCGTAGTCCGAAAACACAGCGGCGATACCGCGATGATTGAGAAGTCGTTCTTCCGCAGCGGTCGGTTTGATGACAGCCCCGTCGGGCGCGAGATTTCCGCGCAGGACAAAAGTGCCGCCCGCCTTTCCAACAGGTCGATCGATCGGGCGAATCACGTCGTCGTTGAAGACTTCAGCTCCCTCGAGGTTTTCACCGAGTGTCTTTCCTGACACCGTCGGGGCGTCTAGTTTGAGGTGGTCTTTGATCTGCGAGAGGAGAGCGAGAATGCCTCCGGCGTCGTAGAAATCCTCCATCACGTAATCGCCGCACGGTCGAATGTTCGCGATGACTTTTACCTGCTCAGAGATTTCGTCGAACGTATCCAGAGTCAGTTCGACCCCGGCTCGACCCGCCATCGCAATGAGGTGAATGATCGCATTCGTCGATCCGCCAAGAGCCATGTCAGTGACGACGGCATTGTGAAAGGCATCCTCCGTCAACAGGCTGCGCGGCGTTACTTTATCCCAGGCAAGATCCACGACACGTCGTCCGATTGCTGAGGCCATTCGGGCATGAGTCGAATGAACTGCTGGGATCGAAGTCGAGCCCGGCAGGCAGAGGCCGAGAACTTCTGCGATCGCGGTCATAGTCGACGCGGTCCCCATCGTCATGCAGTGCCCCGGAGAACGAGCAATCCCGTCTTCCAGTTCGCTCCATCCGTCTTCGCAAAGGTTTCCAGCCTGGCGCTCGGCCCAATATTTCCACATATCTGTTCCCGACCCGAGTGTCTCCCCGCGCCAGCAACCTTTTAACATTGGTCCCGCCGGGAGGAAAATGCTCGGGATGTTTGCCGAGGTTGCTCCCATGATCGTTGCCGGAACGGTCTTGTCGCAGCCGCCCATCAGGACCGCTCCGTCGATCGGGTAACAGCGAAGCGTTTCCTCGACCTCCAGTGCAAGCAGGTTGCGATAGTACATGCTTGTCGGTTTCATAAAGCTTTCTGAGAGCGACATGACCGGTATCTCCAGCGGAAAACCTCCCGCCTGCCAGACGCCGCGTTTCACCTCCTCGGCTCGATCGCGAAAATGCGTGTGGCAATTGTTCACCTCGGACCAGGTGTTGAGAATGCCGATGGTCGGCTTGTCCTGGAAGTCATCGGTATCGAATCCCATCTGCTTGAGCCGGGAGCGGTGTCCGAAGCTGCGCTGATCGTCAGGCGTCCACCAACGGGCACTGCGAAGAGTGGATGGATCGCGAGGTGAAGCATTTTCGGATTCAGACATAAAAAAGCAGTAACGCGACAGCGGAGAATGGGAAGGGAAAAATGTACTTCACAAACGCCATCCCGTCCTTGCGATAGGTCGAGAAAATCCGCAACATCAAAGGCATGATTCGATTTCTCGCCATTTTGATGGTCGCCCTCGCGAGCACGACGGCTTTTGGCTTCGATCCTGCTCAACAGGATGATTCCCTCGCCTTAGTTCGTCATTTCAAGCCGCGACCTGACCCTGTTGAGCTGCCGACCGGACAGGGTTTGGTCAGTGACCAGACAGGGTTAACTGTCAGCCTGATGGGTGGTGCGGACGTTTTCCGGATGCAGGAGTTCGGTTATTTCGAAGCGATGCTGCAGACGGCATTTCCTGATCAGAAGATTCGAGTGCGGAATCTAGGCTGGTCTTCAGACACGGTGTTTCGCCAGCAGCGACCGATGTTTTTCTACACCGCAAAAGGAGACACGCGCGAGGGCAGCGTCCCTGATGGACGAAATAAAATCGACCCCGGTGTATTCGTTCTGAGTTTTGGAAAAATGGAATCACTTAACGGCTTGGATGCGTTGGCTGATTTCGAAGCGGCTTATGATCGATTGATTGGGGAGCTGCAGAAATTGTCAAAACGGATTGTCGTCGTCCAGCCAGTGCCCTTTGCGAAGGTGGGACCGGCGGCGCGATTGACGGAGGAGCGGAATGTGGTGCTGGCGAAATACTCAGAGGTGATCGAGTCGGTGGCGGAGAGGAGAGGTGTAAAAAATTGCCCCGAGCAATCAATGCCTGAAGGTGCTTTTGAAAAGACGGGTATTTACCTTTCTTCTGTGGGAATGCATGGCTGGGCTAGTTGGGTTTTCGCTGTAATTAATGGGAGAGGACTGGAGTGCCCAGTTGGAAAAGATGATTCGAATCATGAAGATCTTTTCACAGCCATCCTCGAAAAGAACCATCTCTGGGATCAATACTATCGCCCCACGAACTGGGCCTTTCTCTATGGGGATCGACAGCAAGTCCCGAGCTCCCGCGATCACAAGAATCCGGAAAAGAGATGGTTTGAGGAGGAGTTGAAACGCTATCCAGCGTTGATCGCGGAGAAAGAAAAAGAGATCTGGAAGCTGGCGAAAGGAGGCGGACGATGATCACAGAATTTCGCGCGTCAGCGCTTGTAGGGGCAGGCTCCTTCTTGCCCGCTGGAAGCAGAATCAATGTCGATTGCACTCTCGAAATGACGATGGACAGCTCACTTGAATCAAAAAGTCCCTTGCCGCGAGTGAGGGCAAGACTGGGCTTGTCCCTCCAGATTTTGCTTATTTCGTTTTTCCTTTTTTCGGATGTCTGTGGCCAAGGCGTTTCAGTCGGAAAAAAGGCCAAAGATAATTCGGTCGAGGCCCAGCTCGCGGCTTTCCGATTGCATGAAGATTTCGAGGTGAATCTCTTCGCAGATGAAAAACTGGGGATCGCGAATCCGGTGGCGATGCACTGGGATAAAAGGGGGCGACTCTGGGTTCTCACGACCCTGACATATGCCCAGCTTGAGCCGGGCGAGAAGCCGAATGATACGCTCGTAATTTTGGAAGATACCGATAAGGACGGTCGGGCTGACAAGTCGACGGTATTTGCCGATGGCCTCGATATGCCGATGGGTTTTGCGTTGTCTGATGAAGGGGTTTACCTCGGGGAAGGTCCTGATTTGCTTTTGCTGAAGGACACAGATGGTAATGATCGTGCTGACACTCGGGAAGTCCTTCTGACCGGTTTCGGAACCGGAGATACGCACCAGAATATCAGTAACTTTACCTGGGGGCCGGATTGCAAATTGTATTTCAGTCAGGGGCTGCACTGTTATTCGCGGGTGGAAACCCCCTGGGGAATTGTGCGGGGAGATACGGCGGGGTTCTGGCGGTTTGATCCGGCGACATTGAAGCTTGAGCCGTTCTGCTTTCCAAGCCTCTGCACGCAGAATCCGTGTGGAATTGCTTTTGACAAGACGGGGGCGCTTTTCATCAAGTCGAATAACAAGGAGTTGATCTTCGCAACGCCAGGATTAATCCCGACGACTCATCAAAAGAATTTGGTTCCCGTCGGCAATATTGGGGCCACTCCCGGAAAATCGATGGGGGGCGAATATGTTGATTCTCCGCACCTGCCGGAATGGATTCAGAATAACATTCTCATCGTGGGATATTACTCCAATCGGGTCAGTGCTTTTCCATTAGTGCCAGAGGGATCGGGCTACGCGAAAGTGGAACCTGTCGAAGTGATGGTTTCCGATCATGGAAGTTTTCGTCCGGTAGAAGTTCGAGTCGGACCCGATGGCGCGATCTATGTGGCGGACTGGTTCAATCCGATTATCGGACACTACCAGGCTTCGCTGCGACACCCGGATCGAGATGAGGATCATGGGAGAGTGTGGAGAGTCACAGCGAGAGGACGGGAATTGCAGAAGCCGAATCAGTGGCCCCAGACCTATCATCTAGATAGCTCTGACGTGGAAGACGAAATTCCATCCGGGATGTGGAACCCGAAAATGGCGGAGTGGATGGAGGGGCTTGATCCGCGTCAGCGATTGGATCTGATTGTTTCTGCTGCTAATACGGCTTCTCCGCAAGCATTGCCAGTGGCCCTGGCGGCATTGGATTATCCACGCGACCGATTCATCGACTACGCGTTGGAACAAACGGTGCATGCCCTTGCTCCAAGGGTATTGTCAGGAATCGAATCGGGTGACCTGAAATTCGAAAAGCCGGAACACATCGCCTATTTTCTCGAAACGCTCGGGGGAAATCGCGCGCTCGATATCGCGAGGGAGCGGCTCAAGGATGCTGAGATTTCCCGGGAAGCTCGCGTTTCGCTCAGTAAGGTTTTGGCGAGAAATGGGACTCCTGAGGATCTATTGTTTCTCCTGCGAGAAAATCCCGAGGTAGAGATTCTCAACGAACTTGCGATGATTGCTTCCATTCGCAAAACAAAGCCGGCTGACGGATTTGCTCCCTTGCTCGTCGCGATTTCCGAATCGGGAAATGTTCTCCATCGAGTGGCTGCTTTCCGAATGGGAGGGGCTTGGAATGTGAAGGAAATAAGCGAGCCTGCGCGCAAGGTATTTGAGTCAGCTTGGATGGAAGATTCGTTTCGCGCCGAAGCGGCAAAGGCTTTTGCGAAGCTGAACGGCAAAGGGGCAGTTGAGCCACTTTTGTCCGGTTTCGCTGACACTCCAACTCTCACGCGATCCGCAATCGTCGAAGCACTGGTTCCCATTGCCCCGATTGCTGTCGCTGAAAAGGTCGCTACGAGTTTTGAGAAAGGGGATTCGGCGAAAACAGCAGAGCCTCTTCTCAGGCCCTTTTTGAATCGACAGGGTGCGTCTCAGCATTTGCTGTCGGCTTTGAAAAAGACACCACCAGAAAAAGAGGCAGCAGCCCATATTGTATCTGCATTGAGTGCCATGGGCGCGAAAGAAGATGCGCTCCTGGCTTTTCTTCAGGATACCATGGGAATCGATTCTGGTGCGCGGGCTCATTCGCCCGAATTCGTAGCGAAACTCGTCGATGAGGTGGCAAAAGGCGGAAATGCCGAAGCCGGAAAATCCATCTACAACCGTGCCGAGCTCACCTGCATTGCATGTCACCAGATCGGTGGGCAGGGTGGCATCATCGGGCCTTCGCTCGATGCGGTAGGGGCCGGGCTTTCACCAGACCTTCTCGTCGAATCTGTCCTCTGGCCGCAGCGGCAACTGAAAGAAGGGTATTTTTCCATCACGGTCCATACCAAGGGCGGGGATGTATTCGCTGGATACCGGGAAGGTGAAGCTGATGGAATGTTTCGCCTGCGTGATATGGCTACAGGAGCGGTGAAGGAATTCCCGCGAAAGGAAATCACGCGGATCGAAAACACCGGATCGCTCATGCCAGAAGGACTCACGAATGGCCTGAGTCGCGAAGAGTTGCGAGATCTGGTCGCGTATCTGGCGAGTCTGCGGGGCTGAGGGAAGTATCGGAAGATGGAAATCTTCCGTCGAACCACCTTTGAGCTTTCGTCAGGCAATCTGCCCGGAATTTTTCCAAGTTCCGCTACATGCCTTCACATCCCTGCGATCATTCCATGCAGCACGTCGAAATATTCGCGCGCTTCGTCATGATTCATATTCAGCGGGGGAGCAATTCGAATGACTTTTCCAGCGAGCGGCCCAAGCAGGTGAATCGCTTTGCCCTCTTCACTGCCGAGGTAGGCGCGGAGCACGACTTCGTGGGCAACTTCATCAGCACTCAGTTCACCAAGGGGAGCAAACTCGATTCCCCAGACGGTGCCTTCCCCGCGCACGGCGGTAACAGCTGGTAGTTCGGTCAGGCGAACGAGAGCCTCTTCGATGATCTCGCTGAGTCCAGCGGCCTGGCCCATGATGTCGTCTTTCTCAAATTCCTCAAGTGTAGCGATTACGGAAGCGCAGCCGAGTGGGTGTGCGCTCCAGGTGTCCGATCCAGCTCCGAATCCCATGACTCCGAAAAGGTCCGAACGTCCTGCGATGGCGTCGACGGGAACTCCGTTCCCCATGCCCTTGCCGAGAGCAACCAGGTCGGGTTCGATACCGTATTCGGAGAAGGCATACATCGAACCGGTTCGTCCAAAGTTGGCTTGAATCTCGTCGAGAATGAAGATGACGTCGTTTTCCCGGCAGAAGGATTCCAACATCTGCATGTATTCTTTGTGGGGATGATAGGATCCGCCTCCGCCGAGGTAAGGCTCGGTGATGAGACAGCAAAGTCGATTACCGTATTCTGCTTTCAGCGCTTCGAGTTCTTCGCGGTAGGGAGTGAGGTCGATCGTTTCACGACGTTTCTCAATCGAGGCACATTCTTCTTTAGGGAATGAAATGAAGCGAACCCGCGGGTCGCGTTCGGGATCGTCCTCACTGCCGGTGACAGCACCTGCGAGGCCCTTTTTTCCGTGGAAACCTCCGCGGGTGGCGAGGATGATGTCCTCGCCTTCGCGACGGGCGAGACAGGCCCAGAGTCCTTTTTGAATCGCTTCGCTACCACTCGCGGCCCAGAGGATCTGCTCCATGCGGGAGCCCCCCGGCTTCGCCTGGAGGTTTTCGAGGAGACGGCGGTTGGCTTCCATCTCGACTTCGGTAACGGCATTGTAGCTTGTCAGGGTGACCGC
>Ga0055584_100000697_pt1 | contig 31967 bp, 22 predicted proteins | sample OSDHelmetaG_FD_58716 | JGI IMG/M metagenome (GOLD analysis project Ga0055584, IMG submission 58716) | Pelagic marine sediment microbial communities from the LTER site Helgoland, North Sea, for post-phytoplankton bloom and carbon turnover... | ecosystem: Environmental > Aquatic > Marine >... | reverse complement strand
TTTTTTTGTCGCTAGGTTAAACGTCTTTGATGTAATACGATCTTACGTAGCCGATAACTTCGCGGATACAGCGAATGTTCCAACCCCAGTAATATTTCTCGTTAGCTTCTTTAGCGCGTGCGAGGGTGATCTCTTTCATCCAACACATTTGGTCAGCGTTAGTTTGTGCTACTAAGAAAGACATACCTGTATAATGTCCACGTTTTAATAATAACGCATCAATCGTCTTCAAGGTAGTAGGTCCCATGTATCCGTCAGCGACGATATTGTTCCAATACTTCTGGCGGTTGTTAAGGCAGTTTAATGATTCTTGTATTGCGCTAACAGGACGAGTAGAACCAGATTTAAGGCCCCAACGGAACATAGTACGTGCTAGTGCATAAGAGCGGTCACATACTTGGTCTAAATACATGTTATCCCAAAAGTCGACACCGTAAAGATAGTACGCCATATCTTTCGATAGGTTGACCATCGTGCCGTCCCATCCAAATTTAGCGATGAGATCTTTCTTACGCTTCACTGCAACTGCAATCGTAATACCGTGGTTGGTTTCTTTACCTAGATCATTCGGATCATTTACATGACCACCTTCTACGTCAGTTTCACCGTCGATACATTCTTTCTTAAATTTTTCGTGTTGTAAGTTTGCCATTACGCAAGCTCCTTTTTTTTTATGTTAAAGTGGGTATGCTAATAAATTCCAAGAATCACCGACATCGGTTTGTCCGTATATCTTCCCGTCGCTAGGTGCAGTAATTACAAGCGTAGCTGTATGCGGTGCAGAACCATCATGCCAGTTAATATTACCGCCTGCTGTAGTTGCCAATACACTACCGCTAGAGTTAGTGACAGTGACAGGTGCGAGCGTACGTGTATCGCCACCACGGTTTGTTGTAACGCCGTAAATATGGACAACGTATTTCTTGCCACCTGTAAGGCCGCTGATAGACGAGGTACCTGTGAAGAACTTACCTTTGTCTGTCTCAATTGCAGCAACGCGGGTCGTTAACTTAGATATCAATTCCTGCAAAGTGGATAAAGACTGTGTATGGGAATTAATAACTGTTCCTCTATTATTTCCGGCATTCTCTTCCAGACGGACACGTTCGGTTAATTCAGTAGTTGCATTTTCTAATGTAGTATCAACTTGCTTCAGGCGTGCTAGCTCTACATCTTGCTCAGTATCTTTAGAAGCTAGATTACTAATTGAATTATCCTGAGTATCATTACGGTCTTTTTCGACATTGATCGCATTGATATTTGCATTTATAGCGGCTGTCAGTTCAGTGTCGCGTTGGCGCAGTGAGGTTAGGGTGTTGCTAATAATCGACATCTGATCATAAATCTCAGATAAAGATACATTAACTTCCGCTATCAAACGCTGTACTCTCGCCACCGAATTGCTACTAGCAGCCGCCGATTCTGACAAGCCTGTCATTGCATCTGTGAGTGAATCGAACTTACCTGTATTCGCTGCGATAGATTGTAGGATTGTAGTTACGCGTGGTTCTAATGCACTGAACTGGCCATTTACCGTTTGTTTGTATGCATCGATATGTTCTTTATCGTACGCATTAACCTGATCTGCAGTAACCTTGTGCACGTTGGTCTTATCTGAGGCATGGTCGGTGATACTGTTATTCAACGTATCGTACATTGAACTTATACGTTCGGAGATTTGCTCGAACTGTGCGTTACTTCCGATAAGTAGTGTATCGCGAATATTACCGAGGACATCAATCAGAAATTCAAAACCGTAAATATCACCAAAGTCATGCAGGTGAGGTGTTGGTTGGAATAGGTCTGGTTTATCGATGATGTTTTTCCAGTATACGTTTTTATTTGCTTCTTCTAGCGCAGTGATTGCATCTTCAATTACTTGGCCAGAGTTTGCAAACGGTCCACCTACAATATTAGCGCCGACAACAACATCTGTCGAAACGTCGGTATTGTGGACAACTATTACACCACAGACTTCTTTACCTGCTGTTAATACTGCAAGCTCATTGTAGTAGAATACTAACTCGTAGTCGGTGCCACGTGATAGCAGTGTCGTTGAGTTACGCTCGCGGACAGTTAATCCCTCTGTAAAGAAAGGACCATTCTTTAACGCGATAGTTCGGTATTCAGACGTGCCAAGTACATGGTTCTCCTCTACACGGTTAGAAGTTAGACTGCCCGATAAGTCAAATGGGTATATCAGCTTTTTCAATGCCATAGTAAATAAGTGAGTCCACTACAGACTCACCCTCCATTTATTGTTTAATAAGCCGCTGGCTCAGTTGGCCATTTAATGTTATCTAGATCTGTGAAATCTAGGCGGTATAACTCTACGCGGTACTTGCGCCACTGTTCTAAATTGGCTTCACTCTCTTCAGTGTTAGCGAACTCGACAACGTCAGCTAACACACCCACTTTAGCGGTTGCGATATTTAACAAGTAGTCACGCTTTGACTTCTCATTAGCTAGCTTCTCTTCTTCGGACATGATGACTGCATCAATGGTAGGTGCGTCTTCAGTGCCGCCTAAACACACCTTGCCAATATCGTAGTCTATCTCAGACTCTAGGATAACAACACCATCAGGTTGTGTCGGTTTAACATCAATCGACCAAACACATTTGCCTGTCGATTTCTTAAATCCATAAAACATAATTATACCTCTGCATTTTTTCTTGCTATTAAATAGTACCTAATAGAACTGCCACTTGGGTTAGTTTTAATTTCACTAGACCCAACATATCCCACGTCCATATTCGCGACCATGCCCTTAAGTGTGATGTTCATGTAGCGTACTTCTGTAGTACTGCCTGATGATTCATACGATAAGACAACCTCACAGTCATCTTCAGTGAAGCCGAACGGTGTTGGTATGGTCTTTCCTCCGCTAACTACACCTGTAGCATGCCTTACTGTATTAGACAATGCTTCATACATTACACGTACCATCTCGGCAGATGCATAGTAGTTACTCACATCTTCATCCGGACGCTGTATATTGTAGTATTGACATCCCGGTTGAGACATGGCACCGTAACCAAAGCTTGCACTATCTTTAAAGACACTCAGTTCTGGGTAGTCATCTAAAGTAAATGTATAGTGATTTGCCGTATCGTCGATTGGATGATCTGCGATAGTGGTACCTGTCTTCATTGGTGTTTCAGTAACCGTGTAGATATTTCCCTCACGTTCTGAACGTATCCGTAAGAAATTCCCATTCCATCCGCCGTACTCTTTAGCCTTGATAGAGTTAGCCAAAAGGATAGCATCCGACTGGTGGTAGTTATACCAGATGTCGAAGTTAGTTTTTGTCTTAGTGTGGACACCCTTAATCGTCCGTGTTGCTACAGCACAAATCGTTTTCTCACGGCCGTCGGGACCTACCTTGTATGCTAGAATTATTACAAGTGAGTCATCGTCGTTAGTGCTAGACCCTATAATGGTATCGAATACGCCATCACCTAACTCAACCTTACTTGCCAGACCAACAAAGGTCGTCGTGTTGGTGTCGTTAGAGACGATATCGTCCACCTCATCATATTTCCATGTATCAAGTTCAGATTCTTTTGCGGGTTGGGTATCGTTAGTGTTAAGGTGTGACAGACGTATCCAGTTATTGAATACATCTTTAAAGGTAGGTAACTGTAGCGTATGTAACATACCCATATTCTTTAAGTTCCCTAGCCCGTATGCAGCACCCCCTATCAAAAAGTCCTTACCGTGCGCATCAACCGTGTTGGCATGTTCCTCTAACTCGTAAATCTCCCCTAGGCGCGTGGCGCGCTGTACGTTAATGTCAGTGATTGTTGAATCATCGCATGTGACTGTGCCAATGAATAGAGAAAGTTCGGTGTCGTCGGCCTGTGTTGCAGATATGACATACTCAGGGTATTGGTTTCCGTCAGCGTCTGTAGCTAACACAACATATAGGTACAGTGTCTCGTTAGCGTAAGGTACACCATATGTGGATAGGTCGATACTCTGAACGGGTAACTCGTAAGCATTGCCATTTACAAAGAAACGAGATACTTCAGTAAAGTAAAGGATTAAACCAGTAGCTACCTGTGTACTGTGTATAATAACCTCGTATGAAGTCCCTGACGTTATCTCTGCTAATGTCTTGCCATAGACAACCGCTCTAAGTGCTTCACCCGCAGCTTCCGTTCTAGGTTTGTGAAAACCAAGCTTAGGATGATAATGTGAGCCATACATTACTGGGCTATATTCGTTATCGAAGTTTGTCCACAGTACTTCACCACTAGGTGAATAGATAACAGACATGTTTAATCCGCCACCATATCCTACCCAGTTAACGTAATGTGACTTATTGATAATGTATAATGTATTCCCATCATCTAACGTTACCTTGCTATTCTGACCGAAGTCCTCGAACGTGTTCCACGAAGTTACATTATTGGCAAAGTACTTATTACCAATCTCATCCCCTATGATGATGCGTGTTACTTCATCACCGTTGTTAGTGATAGTACATCGGTGGTAATACATGATTGCAGTTCTACGTGTTTTAGCGTCGTCAGTATACTGCATTCTAGTATAGGCTACAAACATATCGCTTGATGCCATTGTACCAAACATGTGGAACATAACGCGATCACCGAATAATATCTCAGTGCCCTCTACCGGATGTATCGCTCTGAACGCGGTTGTTGCTTCACCGAGGGTATCGTTTGTCCAGAACATATTCCCACTAGGGGTATCGTTCGCGTACTCTGTGTTCCACGACATCACCGCAAGGCTTAATGAACCACCAGACTGCTTCACGGTATCCCACAACATCGGAACACGCAGTGCCTCGTAGTATTCAGTCGTAGTAATAGATTGACGGTTAGCGGTTAATCCAAATCCACGTGAGTCTGTTCCCTCAATATGGCCGTCTGTATCAACTTCCACTATAACCGAACTGTTGTCTATTTGTCGACAAACAAAACGGTCTTCACCTATCCAACCCATCTGCTTAGCATTAGGCTTTACAACGGACCCGTAGCTACCTGATATGTAGACAAGGTCTATCAGCGTGTAATCGCCGACACTATTATCTAGACTATCAAAGTGGCTTAGTCCATTCTTATCTTCATATGAACGTAGGAACGGTGGTGACGTTGCATTGTGGTACCTTACTAGGATCTGTTTACCGCGTGACGATATAGTAGTTAATGTACTACCACTACCCACGTTAGGGAATGGCCAACCGTCAACTTTACTGTCCTTATAAACAAAGCCTGTTGAGTCTATTGTGTACGGGAAGTTATCACCATCAAAGACTGCATGCATCGTCTCTAGGTCTAATACCCAAGAGAATACCATTGCAGTTGCTTTAGCCTGTTGTGAGTTACTCACCCATGGGCGGTTATCTAGCGCCATTCTTAAACGGTTTCCCGATATCGCTAGATGTGGGCTATTAACGCCACGACGGGTCTGTACCGTAGTCCATCCTGAATCCACGGTGGTTAATAAGAAAGGGAAGTCATCTGGATCGCTTGATTTCCCGACGTTAGTGAAGTATGTAGAGGTTGCAGCTGTACTTTTAGTGCCGTCCCATCTATCACAGGTTGTTTTAACTGCGGTTAATGTTAGCGGGCCACCACTCTCAATATCTGCGATATCACATGTCCATATAGAGAACTTAAGTCCACTATCGCCACTGTACTGGTAGGTGAATACTACCTTGTCTTTCCACAAGATACAGGTACTTGCATTATCTAACGGATTGAACCCATCAAATATACCTATCTTAGCTCCTGCATGTTTATCACTGTCCATAGTGTTACGTGTAAGGACAACATAAATGTCATCATTACTAGACTGTAGTAAGAAGACGCCCTCAGTACCACGTTGAACCGTTGCAACCGTTTGACCTGCCGGAATGAATTCAGGTAAGTACTCAGTAGTGGTTGCCGTAGGCTCTCCAAAACTACCATCTGCCTTATAAGACACATACCAGTAGTAAACACCACTTGTACTTAAGTCAGCACCGTTACGTAACAACACTAGATCGCCGTTGGTCTCAATAAGTCCTACGGTTCTATATGCTGATAACCCAGCTGCACCATATTTACCTAACACAGGGACAGGTAAGTAGCCAAACCCACCATACTGCATGATATCAAATGGGGTAGAGAATAAAGACTTCCCTACTGACACCTCTGCTGATAACACACCCTCTTTCACCTCGGCTAGCATAATAGGTGTTGCAGCTAGTGTGGTACTATCACTTACCGTAGTAGTTAGTTTAACTGAACCGTGTGAGTCATTAGTTGCTGCAGGGACATCGCCGAAATCTTCTGCGCTATGGGTGTGGTTTGTCGGTGACTTATTAGCAATGGCTGCAGTAAATGCAGTAGACACAGGTTTATCTGCTGGCGCTGTATTGTTTACGTTCCCCAGTCCTAGGTCTGCTTTTGTTAATGTAATGTCATTGTTTAACCGTTTGCCGTTAATCGTTGCAGTATCGTCTAGCTTGCCATCAGCTAATAACATGATAGCACGTACAGCGCTTGCAGTTGCTACTAGTGTTTTAGAACCACTGTAGATAGAAGAAGAGAGTTTAAATACCCCATTCTTAGCAGTAGAGGCTACAGGTAATGTTACCGCCCCAAATAAAGGAGATTCTTCAATACCACGTCCCATTAACTCAACCGTGTCGGTTGGTTCAACATGTAAGTAAGTATCACTGTACTCTGAGGCAGGAACGTATTGCGCTACATTACCCGCATGGATAACAAAGACGCCATTATAGACAACGTTATCATCAAGTACTGTTGGGTAGTTATAAACCGCATCGTCTCTTTCTGCTAGCGTGGTTTGTAGGAGCGTCCAAGACGTGTCAGTCGTTGTTACACTACCGTCATTGTCAAAGGCTGCGTTCACACGACAATGGCCAGCGCTGTTTGTTACGACCATCGATACCCAGTGGTAGCCTTCAGTTATCTCTACCATGCCAGATACGTTAGCCGGGTAGGCGTCGCCGTTATGGAGGATAATGCCATCTATCGCTAAGATAACTTCATCGTCAGCAGACACTATCCAATCAATTACGCCTGCATTAAAGTAGATGTTCTTATAAACTGCAAAGACGCCATCGTCTTCTTGGTAGTTAGCCGTAGGGGCAATAGACACTGCATCAGGATGTACTAATGAAGCCTGTACGCTGTGTGCTACAGGTACGGTAAAGTCCCCTGTGTCTGGATGCACCGTTAATAGGTTATCCCCCGCTCTAAGACCTACCGGAATCCCACTGGTTGTATCTCCTGTGTCTGACGTGATACTAACGCCTGATTCTGCTATGATTTGCAGGTTCCCATTAGCAAGGTTAATAACACTTGTACCAGAACTGTTCTTTATAAGGACATTCTCGCCCTGTAAGCGAAGTTCCCCTGTTAAGGTATCGCCTACTAGCTTAAAGAGGCGGTCTAGGTCTTCAGGACCTGAGGTCATCCCATTGATGAGTTCAGCAAGTTGAGATAAAGAATAACCGTATGCTTTTAATGCATTCTTTGCTGTTGCGTCTTTCCCTAGTGCGCCTAGTTGGGCTAAGGTAACGTTGTGCACACCTTGGTGAGTGTGGTGTCTGGCAATATCGTGGTCAGCTATTCGTGTTGCTAATGTGGAAAGACTTTCAATGACATCATCGTACCCGGTAGCCTGTGCGTCTACAAGAGAACGTAAGCGATCTTTAACACCCGTTAGCGCTTTGGTTACAGGATCATCACTACGTGCTTCTAGGTAGTTCTCTGGAGCTTCTACAGGTGCTACCGACTGAACCGCTAAAGTAACATCGTTCCAATCTTCATTTCTTGGGTCTTTTAAGTCCACCTTACTTAAGTATGCATCAATAACACGTTGTAGTGTATTGTAACGTCCACCTAATGTTTGATAGGTCACAAACTCAACCGTAGCCGTGCTTGTTTTATCTAAGAACATAATACTACCAAAGACAGGTAACTTAGTTGCCTCAGAAGCTTCTTTGTAATAATGTCCTAAGTAGTAGTCAATACCTTCATACAGGATTCGTCCAGTTTCAACGATACGCAGTACTAGGTCTTTTCTATAGAATGGTGCATATAAGGGAATGATACAACGCCATTCATTTGGATAGTTAACCAAAGGATGTGATTCATTAGATACCACACATTCTGGATTGCTTCCACTTGGGTCATAAGGGTATGCGTATGTTGACATCAGATTAACCTCTAAGTTTGTATGTTGGGGTTAGGTGGGACATTACCCCCACCGTTAGTTGTTACAAGTCACGATAGCCAATGATCATGAATGTACTAGGTGCTTCAGTTTTAGTATTATCATTTAAAACAGATTGTTCTACCTTACCACTTATGGCTGTGAAGGTATCTATCGCCGCGGTACTTTCGGTGGTACCTAACTGTGTTAAACCAGTGTAAACAATCGTCTTCGATGCATGAGGCACCTCTGGCAGCGTTTCGCCCGGCGCTAATGTACCTGTTGCAACGTACATGTTACAGCCGTCTTTCAAAGACTGGTAAACTGCAGCTGCCGATACATACCGCTCGTCTTGTTTTATTTCATAGGATCTGCGTGCATCGACTGTCATTTGGAATGTATCTGCACTTCCTGTACTGGTCACATACCCACCGAAACCGATAGTACCTGACAATAGTACATTCTTAACATAGCCTGATGTTATGGATATTGTCTTAGATGCTAATATGTCAGGTTGTGTGTCAGTATTTAAGTAAGCATAGAAGTCAATCACTGCTTCCGAGTTGGCGATATCAAGGTCTAGTCTAAACGTACGCGTTTCAGTTACTGCATGGTAACGTACCACTGCGCTGTATTGAAACCCGACTGCGGTTGGGGTGTATTCCAACGATGCTGTTAGTGTAACAAAATTAGCATCCGTTCCCGTAATCGTTGGGTCGTGATTAAACAGTACTTCTTCTTCTATTCCGTTGATATAGTAGAATAGGGAGAAGCCGACATAAGCACCTTTAACGCGTCTAGGTAAGAACAAGATATCATGGACCAATCCCACAGGGTCTATATAAGACCCTAAGACGATCCCCCACGTCTCTACTGTTGGCGTACTAACTGCGGCGTTATCCACATTTAGGTTGTATTCAACATAACGTTGTTTCTCACCTAAATCCGTGGTAATAGCTCGGTCTGGATCATTGAACTCAAAGTTAGGGTTTCTAAACAACACCAGTTGGTTAGTTCCGCTTGTTAATGGCAGTTCTAACAGTGAGCCGACGTTAAGGTCTACTGACCCATTCTTAATCGTGATATCGCTAGCAGTTGCTTTAGCGTTAGCAGGTGAGAACGTAGAAAGGATGTCCCAGTACTTAACACCTTGATGACTTGCATCTGACATATAAGTAACCGCACGGTAGTTGCTCATTAAGTCTAATCCTATCGTGTTACTGGATAGGTTAAGTGATGAACCGCTGTGTGGGTTATCGTCTTCTGTATGTTCCACGAGTTCTCTAAAGATACCCACCGATGTCACAGGTTTAACCTGAAGAATCCCACCGATATTACTTTCGTAAGTATTGACACCACCATTCACACTAGACATATCCATGATATCAGTGTTAGATAGCCTTATCGTTGCAATATGCATCTGTGGGCCACTGTTGACTAACTTGTTGCGATCTGCCCAATAGATGATAGCGTCTTCTTCAACCCCTATGTAAATGTAAAACGTTTGGTTTGTATAGTTAGTTGGGAATAACGCTGCAAAGTCTAATACGGCACCTACATTAGATAATTCAGTATTTGCACTATAGTCTACCTGCTGCATATATAGCAATGCACCTGCAGGGAACGTAATAGTGGTTCCTGCACATACAACATCACCAACAGGTTCCCAGTAACGTACATCTAATACATCACTTGGCATGAGGCGTGCAGATAGGGTTGCTAAATCAACGATGTCTTCATTTAACTGCTGTAGTAATAGAGGCGTTGCTACGGCCCCTTCTAGATCATTGTCGTCTAACGTATCTGCTAGTCGCATAATGCCCTTATCAGCACCTGTGGCTACTGGGAAAGCTATATCGTCCCCGGTATGTTTGTGTCCCACTTCAGAGTAAAGATCAATCAGCGCTTCCTGTTCTGCAGAAATAGGTTTATTAGCATCTGATGTATTATCTACCTTATCTAGGTAAAGGTCATCTTTATCTAATACGGGATTACTGTCTAATGTGTGGCCATTTACTTTAATGCTGCCGTCTAGTTTGTTATTGAGGTCTTTTCTGATCTCATTGATAACATAAGAGGTTGGCGCTGTAGATGTCCCTGACGCAGTTCTAGTGTTTGATAACTTAACACCACCTACTTCAGTAGTAGTCGCCTCAGGGAGCGTTAGCGTAGCTTCTAATGGCGAAGCTTCCGTTCCTTGCCCTGACCACTTAATAGTACTGGTGTCATTAGTAACAACAACCATCCCACCTGATGTAATTCCCGCTAATAAGCCTGCTGCATTATTTGCATCTAATACTACATGCCCATTATAGCGTAAAGTACTTGTACCAAACCCGTTAGTGCCTGAAGAGATAATCTCTAAGACGTTTAGACCTGACTGTAGGACAATACGCTCATTTGCATTACTGACGGTAGAGTCTACAAACAACTCTGACATCAACTCAGACTTAATTGTTATATTTCCGTTAGCGAGGTCTATCTCAGTAGTACCTGCTTCATTACGTAAGACTGATTTTCCGTCTTTTAATATAAGGTCTCCAGAATAGTCACTGCTAGAGTGCGAATGTAGATAAGCGTCAATATCTGTCTGTGTAACACCACGACTATTGATGTATTCTGCTAACTCTACTAAACTACGGCCATATACACTGAATGCGTCAACTGCGTCTGCGTTAAGTTCTAATGCGCCTACCTGCTTTGCTGTTTCATTGTGCGGATTAGTCGTATCTTTGATATGTAATTCATAACGAACAGACGTTAGGTAATTATCAAGGGCTTTTATACGTCCCTTTATATCGTCCAGTGCTGTCGCTGACGATTCAGCTGCTGCTGAGTCTAATGCTGCTGATATCTCATCAATACTCGCCGCTAGACTCTCTTTATTAGCAAAGTCTGAATAATGTTGTTCATGCTTTACAGGTGTACTGTACGAGGGTCTATCTAGTATGTTCTCAAAGTAGACCTTAGCTGGATCTGTTAGTAAGTCAGCCAGATGCTTTAATACAGCGCTCTGAATACCTACGTAATCTCCACCTACCGTTCTATACTCTAGGACAAACTCCCCTTTTAGGTTAGGGTTAGTAATAACAATAGCGCCAAAGAGTTCGCGGTTAGCAATCTTAGCGGCATCTATTAACTTGTAGCCTAAGTTGTAGTCGGTGCCTTCAGATAAGACCAATCCTGAAATAGCATGCACTATCACTAAATTCAGTTTAAAGAATGGTGCCAGTTCAGGTACGATTACACGGTATGAATTATCATTGGTAATAATAACGTGGTTCTCGTCCTTAATAAGGCACACATCCATGACCGCTGATGGGTCATGTGGATATGTGACTTGTATTGACATGTTTAATGTCTCCTGTATTAAAACCCGACTAGTCGATCGTCAAGGTAAAAAGTGATTGCATACTGTAATCGTGAATATTCAATGTCTTTATCACCACGGAAACGGATAGTAAAGTCATCAAGCTTATAAGAGGATATTCTTGCATCAGTTAAGCCTTTATCGTCGCTAAGGGAGATGCCCGCGTCTGCGTAACTCGCCTGTGCTAGATATGCCCGCCCTACTGCACCTTCCGGAATAGGGACATCAAAGAAGAATGTCCCATCGTCATCAACTGACGTATCCCACACAAACCCAGTGGCGTGTATTGCACGATTACTCCAACTTGCAGTATCCGTTAACAGCTTTTGAGTAGCATAATAGTTCTTACCGTCTTCATCAGGTCGTAGTATATTCTTCCATGTTGAATTGGGTTGTGACAACGCTGTGTATCCGAACCTAACTGCCCCTTTAAACATATCGAGGAAGTCATGGTCATTTACATCAATTACGTGGATTACCTCTTCTAGGTCTGCAGTATCTAAGTTAGTGCCTGTGAAGGTGCCATGATAAACCGCTGCTTTCCAAGTAGTATCTGAATCGTAAGAATTCGTACCATCTGTAAAGTTACATAGCGCGTACGACCACCCAGAGAGTTCCTGCACCATGATAGCAATGTCATGATCCCCTTCTGTTACTTCAAGTGTTCCTGTTACCAGTTCGCCAGTTGTTGGACTTGCAATTAACACACCGTCAAAATAGATATAACTGTTATCATCTGTCAACACGTTGTAGGTTACTGTTCCTGCCTTAAAAAAGGCGGTCTTTCTAGCTAACCAACGTAAATCTTGTTGACCACTCAGACTTGCAGGCACCATTGGTAGCGGCCCCGACATGCCAGATATGCGGTTTGGTGTTGGACCAATCGCCATCTCCTGATAAGTAGTAACTTTAATGGTAAACACGCTTCCTCGGCGCGTTACCTTTATAGTACGTTCTGGGAACTTATTCCACCCAGCCACTATATCAGTTGTATCCGTTATGATAGTTACATTACCTTCATTAGCGGACTGACGATGGTTGTAACCGATAGTAAGGTGTTGCGTATGCGTCGTTGTGGCTGAGGCAAGTACTGACAATGTATGCTCAATACCGTCTCTTTCCACTAACGCTATAATAACCCCTATCCAATCATCATCACCAGACGTTGAGCTAACTACTGTTTCAAAGTCGTAATCACCCACTGTGTTGTCTTCTGGAGACATCATGGCTACCATACTACCACTGTTGGTCGTATTACGTATTGAATCCGTCTCTTCATCATATTCCCACTTTTCTGTTTCTTCAGGAATTGCGGGATACTGACGTGGGAAGTCTGGTGAGTGTGATAAACGATACCAACTGTTGAATACCTCCTCAAATGATGTTGATACTAAAGTTTGTCGTAACGGTTTGTTTTCTACTAGTCCTAACCCTAACGTTTCTGCGGTAGCGCTAGATGGATCAAATCCATGAGGACTTGAAGAGTTTATATGCTCCTCCATCTCTCTGAATGATCCTAAGCGTGTAGCACGTTCTACTTCCAAGGTCAGTATCTGCGTGTTACCAGTTTTACAAGTACCGATGTAAGTATCTGTTGATGAGTCAGTTACATACTGCTCTGATACAACGTAGTGTGGATCACCACCCTCAATAGACGCATATATGTAGAACGTGTTGTTCTTATACGTTTCAGGGAAGTCTGCTTTTAAGTCCACTGCTGATACAGGCATTTGAAAATAGATACTCTGGCAGAAATAGCCAATCTCTTCTGTAAAGTAGATATTCCACCCTGACACCACCTGTGCTGATGAGATCAATATCTTCTCACCGGACGACCATCCAGTAACCGGATGATTCACTGTCCCCATAATAGCAGTTTGTGAAGTATCGGTAGAGAGTGTAACTAAACCCACACCCGGCACGAGTAAACCGCCCTCTGCATCACCGCGATCATCATACGTGTAATTATACACCTGCGAACTACTGCCAGTTGCGATGGTGTACTTAACCGCAGAGGTGTAATATGCAGCCCAACCTGTGTAATGTATAGTAGGTGAGGTATTAAGGAGCATGTGGTACGTATCATCCCGTATTAACACACCTGACGAGTTACAGTTGTTTATAGACCCAGTGGAAAACTGTGTAGCGTTACTTTTTACCAGTATAGATGCAATGACACTTAAGTCGCTGTATCCGGTTACTACATCATCCACTACCGTTACTTTAAGATCAAATGTCGTTTTAAAGCAGTACTTCAACACAGACGGTGTTGCTAACTCTGCTAGTAAGTACAGTGTAAAGAAGGCAGTGTTGTCGTGTTCGGTTAGCACTGCTAAGTAGCCCATATGTACGCCAGTGTCAGTTGGCTCTGCAACAATCGCGGCAGCCGCTGCTTTTATCTCATCTAATAATGTCTGGCTAATTGTTAGCGTTTCATTAGTATCTGGATTTCTAGTGACACTTAATATACCGTCACCCACTGTAGCGCCTGCCCACCATGTATTGCCATCTTCATCTGAGGCAGTGATTGCATGTTTGTCTTCGTAAAGTACTGATGCGTTGATGGCTGTTCGATCTTCTGTTGGGCCCAAGTCTCTAAACTCAGTACCGTACGTTGACTCGTCACTGTATGCAACTTTTACCGCTCCGGCACCTGACCGTTGTAAGAACTTAATGACCTTACCCGGCTGTATACTTACCGCATAGGGAATCCCCTCAACCACACTCCCGAAGTTTCCTTCAACTGTTGTAACATCAATATATTTCATGTCACCGCGGTTAATGTCTGCATTGTCAAAGTCACTTCCTGAAGTATCTTCCCATGAAATTAAGCGATAGGCGAAATTGGGTGATCCGTGAGCAGTGAAGCTAAAACCGCCCGTATAATAGTTACTACCCCACGAACCACTTCCTGTTGCAGATACTAGGTAGGATGGATTACGATATAACTCACCTGACTGTTTGTGATCGGCTGAGAACACCATAGGCGGTCTACAGTTATCATCAGGCGTTAGTACTAACGTATCTAAATCAATAACAAAGCTAAATGCAGTATGTCCAGTATGCACGCCTGTAGAGTACCACCCTACGGTTGACATCCCGACGGTAACACGCATCTGATTAGCTTGAACAACTAACCCGGTCTGCTGGCGACTGCTGTGATAAGCATTTGCAGAGGTATAATCTTCATCTACTAATATGAAAGGTTTATCTTCCGCCTCAGTACTGTACCATTTATTATTACTACTAATTAACGGGTAATTAGGTGTTGCTGCAACCGCATCACCGTATAGATCTACACCACTAATAGCGAGTTCAGTAAAGGTAACGACTTCATCTAACTTAAATGCACTAATGGGTGCACTGCGTAATTCAACTTGGAATGGAGTGGATGTATTCTTCACCGTCGTTAGAATATACACTGTTTCATCATGTACGAATATCTGATGAGTATGGAAGTCATTCACACCAGTACGTAGGTCAGCTACTATCTCACAACCAAGATGGCGTGTATCATCCATGGTATTGTACAGTAAGGTAGCATACACCACTAATGAATCGTCTGCTTTACGGACGAGACTTAGCATCACATCGTCGGTATTACGCCCCACAGACTCTACAAAGGCCCCAGATGGAAGAAACGACGGATTGTATCGTGTTGCAGTCGCAGTAAGACTCACTATTTTACCGTCACTGTCTAATGTCCCGTAAGCATAGAACACACCACGCGTATTAACATCTTCCCCATTACGTAATATAACAAGATCGCCATTACGTTCTACCAATACCCCTAAGCCTTGTTGTTGTGATTGGCTCCCAGACGCTTCATAGCTCCCTAGAACAGGAATAGGTAAGTAGTTGTTCCCACCATACTGGGTTAAGTCTATCGCATCAGCAGGAACTGCAGAACCCGCTTCCTCTTCTAACGTCTCTATTTTCTCATGGTACGATTTGACTTCAGAGAACGCTAACGCCTCATCATCTTTCGTTAAGTCCTTACTCAGGATAGAGATACCATACACGCTCTCAGTCGCATCAGGTACTTGCATTTCAGAGAAGTCATGGGTATGCCCTACTAAGGCTTTACCCTCTAACGCAGTCAGGTGTTGGTCCGTCACAGGCATATCTGCATCAGCGACATTCGTTACCGCAGCCAACCCAATATCTGCAGGCACAATCGTGATATCATTATCAATCGCTTTATTGTTGATCTTCAATCCACTGTCTACCTTGCCAGCCACTTCATCATTCACCTGCTTAGACGCCTCTGAGAACGCCGCTACCGTGTCACTAGACGAGTTAGTAGCAGTACTGCCCTTAGCGACCCCATTAACGCCACCCGATGCCTGCTTTAATACCGCATCAGCCTCTAACGGATTATACCCCATCCCTTTTCCAGAGATCGTTAATGTACTCGTGTCTTCTACCGCAATTTGAATATACCCACTGGCTTCTTCTGATAGGTGATCTGCAATATTACCCTCATGCATAATCGCCTTACCATTAATCAGTAAACTGTTATCATCTTGACTATCTGCAGTAGAGACCACTTGTAAGGTAATAGGACCCGCTTTGAGTTCTGCCATCACGCCCGCTTTGTTGGCGTGCTTATCTGCCTGAATGATCCCACCACCTACCACGTCTAAGTGGATATTCCCAGAGGACATGTTAATGCGCGCTACCGGGAGATCGTTATCAGTGAAGCGTATCGCCATTGCGCCGTCAGCCAACCGTACGTCCCCTAACAGGGTGTTGCCGCCTGATAGCTTAACATATTGGTTTAAATCGCTCTGGGTGAGTCCTAGGGCGTTTATATGCGATGTTAGCTCAGCTAATGACTTTCCGTACGCGGTAGACGCATCGACAGTGATGCCAGTTTCAGCTAGGGCTCCGGCATTGTACCAATTATTTTGATGAGGATTTAATTCATTATTTTTGTGTGATGAAATAGGGGAAGCATCTACCACTTCTTCAAGGGTTAAAAACCACTCATCGAGTAATAAATAAATATCTTCCTGTGTTCTATCTTTCTCTCTTATACTGGTGGCAATTTCGGAAACAACCGAAGTCACATCCTCCTCACCTTTCTTTTCAGTTCTATCAAATTGTACATCCACTGCTGGGAAATACACTTCAGTATCTTGTACCTCTTCCCAAGACGAAGATTGGGGTGCTGATTGATCGGTTAAGTAAGCGGTCTTTCTTTCCTCCGTTACTGCTGTATTCCCCCCTAAGGTATGATACGTTATCTTTACATTCCCTACTAAGTTTGGATTAATAAACCAAATACCCCCATAAACCAACTTACCTGTTCTCTCTACTGCTTTAAAGTACTTATGCGTTAAATAGTAATCAATCCCTATTGCTAATGGTGTATCATCTACCTTAATACTAAACGTCTTATTATCATAGAAAGGAGCATAGGTTGGAAAGAGAGTACGGTACCCTTGGGTTGTATCTGGGAGGGGGTGTTGTTCATTACTGATAACGTTAGCTGCTAGTGCTGCGTTAGGGTCAAATGGATAGGTGAACTGAGTCATGAGAAATTCCCTTATTAGGAGGTTTATAATTAGGTCTATTACAGGGGATAAATTTATTACCTGCTTAGGCATAGTATGACGTCTTAATGTTAGGAGAGAGAACATGGCTGGGTCGTATACTCTAGAGAGCGGGAATGCTATCGTAAAAGAGAAGAGCACGAATAGATGGAGCGAGGTTGACGTGGGTGAGATGACGATGGAAGCGTTGTTTTCTGCTTATAAGAAGATAGAAGTTGGGGTGCTGGATTTCTATGGGGAAAAGAAGACGGTGGACTTATACGCTTATGAGAGCGCGCTAAGCAATCGTGACTGGACGGTAGGGCAATGGCTAGGGTTATTAGGCAATACGGCCTTAGCGTTAACTGACGGGCTTCCTACGCTATCCTTTTCTTATGTTAACTACGTTCCTGTTAATTATCATAAAACAATAGTGCAAGGTGCTAAGTCTGGTTACCATCCCTCACAATCAGTAGAGAGTGACTTTGATGATATCATTCTTACCTTTGAAGAACTGGATAGTAGATTAATAACTGATTATTGTTTGTTTAGTTTTAATGGTTATTACTTTACGAGTAAGTATCAAGAATATGGTGTGCGTGTAGAGAACTGTGCTGTGCCTGTTAGTAAAGCAGGTGAGATGAATGCTGGGTTCTTAAACTTTGAGAACGTTGGGAAGATAACGCAAGTACCTATTACTGCTAACATGATTAACACGGTGAATACTGAGAGTACTTGGTATGATACATTACTGATTGATACTACGATGAGTATTACTGGTAAGACGGTGGGTATTGTGATTGGTGGGCATTTACATTTATTAGATGGGATGGTTAAGCAGATAGGGGATACGATGATCTCTATTAGTTTAGGGAACTATGATCTATTGAATCGCATTACTCGGTCTATGGAAGTATTGGATCTTTCCTTTATGGAATTAGATCAGATTAACAATGGCGTGAGTGTGGATGGTTTCTTGGATGAAGCTAATGTGGTTGCTTACTTAACATCGAAGTATAGTTTCTTGGTGTTGATTGATAACGCTGAGATGGCTGTGGACACCGCTGCGGTTAGTTACGCTGCAATGGCTGGCAGTTACATTATTCCTGATACTGCGCGTCTTGGTGCGTTACGTAACGATTTAGGTAATGCTGTTGATTACTGGCCAGTGTGGGAATGTGGGCAGTGGGCATTGAAAACGACAGAGAAAGAAATACCTAACCTTGTGAATGAAACTATGGGGTGGGAAAAGCTAGCACGCATTAATGATGCGCGTGTTGGAACTAATCCTCTTCGTAAATCACATATGACTATTTACAATTACTTTAGTCGCGACAAATAAAAGCGAGAGGCTTCATGCCTCCCCTTTTTTTTATTTGTTATTAAGAATGTTTTACAAACTTACCTAACTTAGCGTTGATAACTTCACAGTTGATTATACCTGTTGCATCAACTACTGCCGCATCCAGTTTGACTGCTGGCGCTGCCAAGGCGATAGACTTCGCTTCCATTGCTATTGTGTCTCCGGCCATAGTGAGGGCTGAGGTTTCTAAAGCGATGGTTGCTGAGGACTTGATCGATGTTGCTTTAGTTTCTACTGAAACCGAGTTAGATGCTTTAACCACAAGATCTTTACAGTTAAGATTTATATTGTTAACAGCTGTCATCGTGATACTGTCTGGTGCGTATGCAATTATGTTCTTCTTATCTAGTCTTAACTCAGTTAAGTTAGCGTTGATGAATCCAATGATAGTTTCGGCACTGTTTAAATATATCTCATTCTCATCGGTATCTTTCAATACAAAGATACCCTCATCGGTATTAAGCTGCAGTGTGTATCCGAATGGTTCGCCGTTAGCCTGTGAGGTCTGTAGTGTGATTGTCTTGTTATGTGTAGACACTTCTAAGAAATAAGCGTTAGATAAGTCGTCTTTCATTGGATTGTTAGGATCGGCAGACCATGCGTAGACAACTGTTTCTAATCGTTTAACGTTAGAGGTGTTCATATCTGACCAGTAATATTTATCGGTGTCGCCTAGTCTCCAGATGATTACATTATCGTTACGACGTACATCAGGTGCAGTTCTTCGGTTAGAGTTGAAGTTTAACCATGTCGCCTCTACCGATGAGTTATTGATAATACTAAGCTGTTCCTCACCGTCTGGCGTATTGATGAGCGTTTCGACCACTGTGGCGTTATCAACAATGTCTTCTACTGCACCAAAGCGGTATTCAATTGGCATAACCATCACCGTTTTTGAGGTTAGTTCTTTGACGCTAGATACTAACCCCCATGAATGGTAGTGTAGTTTTGATAGTTCCATTGATAGTTCCTCGAAAGCCGTTGTAGTGTGTTAGTGATTAAAAATAACCGTGTGGTACATAAATATGAGTAAGAGTGTCCTCAATGCTAACATGTTAGGCGTTACTTACAAAAAAATATACAACTATCTAACTGGAGAATTACCTCATGTCTTTAAATGCTACATTAATTAAATCATCCCCTGTCAAGTTATCACGTATCTTCTTTGGCTTAATGCGTATTGGTACGTTCAGTATTAGCCAGCGTGGTCGTCTTAATGATAAACTGACTGCGGACAGCGATACGTTCTTAACAGTTCCATCGTTAGCGCCGTTATCCACTGTCAGCACACTCGGTTGGGAGCGTGGTGTGTTCTCTCTTAAAGGTATTGAAGTACTAAAGCTAGACGTTACTGTGCACAATCCTGCAGTAACCTACAGTGATGTATTAAACTCATTACTTAAAAGTAACGTGCTGTCAGACGGCGAGAAGTCACGTGTGCGTCAAGCTAATGCGCGTGCTGAAGGTATGATGAAGTTCTCTAACGTAATTAAGTTTAGATTGTTTAACTTAATCCGTGCTGAGAGACTTGCCCTACCTGATATGAAAGAGGGTGTCGTCAGTGTTGAAGAGCAGGCTAATAATCTTGCTTCGCATAATAAATCAAGTGAAGAGATGTTTGAACGTGAACGCATTGAGATTTGTGACACGATTGCATATGACAACTTACTAGGTGGACGTGCTACGTTTGCTGGGCGTCAGAACGAACTTAAGTTAGCAACTATTGTAAGTACGCGAGTATTATCTTTCGATGAAGCTTCTGATTTTGATAACTTCCGTTTTCATGTTGCAGGCAATACGGTCGAAGACTTACCTCGTATCACATTCACACCTGCCGAGTTAGTGGCAGTTGGCATTAACATCATCTGTTAATCTGTTTCTGCATTAACTGAGGGCTTCGGCCCTCTTTTTTATTTGTTTTTTTACGGGGTGTGCGATTATATAGAAGAGGGCTGTACCTCACTATATACTGACTGGAGATTTAACGATGACAAATGAAGTAGCGAAAGATAAGAACGGACGAGTGTTGACGATTAGTCGTGAGCTATGGGACCAGATGAGTTCGATTGATACTGAAGTTAAGTACAGTGTTTTAGACGCTGAGAAGTTAACAGCCGATGCTAAGTCGGGCACTCCTCGCAAAGGTTGGATTCCCTACTGCGTACGTCCACGATGTTCTAGCAGTGGTCGCATGAATAAAGAACCCTATGGCTTCAGCTGTTCTGCTTGTAAGAATATTATCGGACATAACTTGTATCGGTTGAAAGAGTCTCCAACAAATTACGTATAGGAGCATTTATGTACTTGACTTATAAAAAGATTAGACTGTCTAAATTCCTAGGCATGTGGTTAAACAATATCGGGATGTTTGAGTTTGAGATTAAAGAGTCTATCAATCTTATCTTGGGACGTAATGGTTCTGGTAAGAGTCGTCTAATGTCTCAATTAAGTCCGTTAGCGCCGAGTAAGACTGATTTTAGTGAGGGTGGCTTCAAAGAGTTAACTTGCGAACATAGCGGTACTACCTACTTACTTACTTGCACATATACTGGTAAAGCACTAAAGTGTAGCTTCCTTAACGTCGATACTGGCGAGTACATGTGTGAGAATGCCAACCCGAGCGTCTATAATAAGTTTGTTAAAGATATATTCAAATACGACAAAGATCTACATGAGTTGTTTACTGGGCAAGTTAAGTTAACCGAGATGAAAACGCCTGAACGTAGAAAGTGGTTTAGCTTACTGTCCGAATCTGATTTAACATACGCTTTAAACTTTTATAAGAAATCTCGTGAACATAATCGCGACATTAGTGGCGTCATTAAATCACTTAAACGCACTATAGGTGAGTTACGACCTCAGGTGTTGGAGAATGAAGACGATCGTGAGGCGCTGAAGCTCCGTGTCGGCGTTCTACAGGACGATATTAGTAAAGTAGAGCAGTTGCTAACGCCTATAACAAAAGACCGTAGTGTTAACGACACGACGCTTGATAACGAACTCAATACATTAGAGAATCTATCAAAAGAAATCATTAAACTACAGACATGGTTACCTACCGACCATGAGAAATACAATTCACGTGAGTTAGAGTCTAAGTTATCCTACCTTACTGCGGCAAGTGAGGGACAGTTAGCCAAACTTGCTGACTTAGAGAAGCGTATTAGTAAGGCTAACGATGTTAACAGCGTTGATGTTAATGAATTACAAGGGCAGGTCGATAACCTAACTACTTTTGTGGCCGAAGAGAGTAAACTTATGTTTGCTTTCCCTACTTTATTAGACTGTGATTTAAACGCCCTGTGCCATGCGTTAGAAGACTCTAGTAATTTCTGTAACACACTTACGGAATCTATGAGTGCGTTAACGACAGACCATCCGGTGGACGATCCTAAGGCTAGATTAGATGCTTTTAGAGCGGAGGCTGGTAAATGTCAGGCATATAAGCAGAAATTGGTTAATCATGACGCTACTTTAGTTGCAGACCTAAAACATATGAGTAATGTGTGTGAAGTTACCTGTCCTAAGTGTAGTACTGACTTCAAACCGGGCGTGAGTGATGTAGAGATTGAGCGTGCTAAGGCTAGAAGTCTTGAGGTGTTTGATTTATTAACAGCGCAGGATGCGAAACTTAAAGCATTAGAAGAAAACATTGAACTGTATACTACGTTTGCTGTTGCTGCTAACAACATTGCGCTGACTGCTAGAAACTATCGGGTTAATCCCGCCGTGAGTGTACTATTCGACGCATTAAAAGCTAAGAATGCATTTACGGACTCGCCATCGATGCATCTTGGTCTTATTAATCAGTACCAGACAGAGTTAGCACGTGCCGTACAAATCGTTAATGCCAAACAGTCTATTGTTTCTATAACTAACGAACTTACGCTAGCGCTTGCCACGCAGGCTGAAGATACTGGCATGTTGAAGTCAATGCACAGCGCTACTGAGTTAGCTATCTCTGAGATACGTAAGGATGAAGACTTATATAACTCAATGCTTAACACCGCTAATCAGATGGAATACGTTGCTACAGCGATGGAATCATACAACACACGGTTAGATATGCAAGCACGTAAGGTCAATCAAGTCTCTGACATCATGTCTGTCAATATGAAGTATGATGCACTGCAGGATCATAAAGCGATGCTGTGGGAGCTGCTCACCGTCGCTAAGGTACGCTACGACGATATGGAAGCTTCTCGTATTAAGTTGCAATATCAGGAAGATGAGCTGGCCACTTATGAGCGACGTTTTGAAGCCTCTAAGAAATTAGTTAAGTCAATGTCTCCTGACGAAGGTATTCTTGCTAAATACATCTACGAGGGCATTACACGCATTACTGACTTAATGACCGGATATATTAATCATATCTGGGGTTATGAGATGAAGATACTACCATGTGCTATTGATGGTGGTGAGATGGATTACAAATTTCCGTTCTGGGCTAAAGATAAGTCGCGTCCCAATGCTGACGTTAGTCATGGCTCTAGTGCGCAGAAAGAAGTAATCGACTTTGTATTTGTCTTAGCGGTATACCGTGCGCTTGACTTAGCTAGTTACCCATTACTTATTGATGAGACATTAGCAGCATTTGATACGGGACATCGTGACGAGGCTATTAACTTTATTAAAGATCTGATTGGTAAACAGCACCATTCACAATGCTTTATGATATCTCATGATGCAACGACGCATTTTAAGTTAACACATGCGGACTTGATCGTTTTGGACAATGACGGTATTGAAGGTCCTGCTAGCTTTAACAAGAATGTACTAATTAGTTAAAATAATGTCAGATATATATTATCTTAGTGTATATTAACTTAATGGAGATTTAAAAGATGTATTACTACTTACGTATGTTGAAAGCAATAATGAACGCACTGGGTCAAAAGGCTACAAGGAAGTACGGGTGGGCGGCGATACGCTGTTTAATATCGCGGCAGGTAAACGAAAGCGCCCCGCTAGTAGTTATCGATCCGATCGTAGTTAAGGCACTGATGTATGACGAGGGTCCGGTTAATGAAGACACCTACAGGAACGCCATAGCGTTCGCTACGTTCATCTCTGAGTGGTTCACTGGGAATGTACCTGTTAGGCGACAAATACTTAGCGAGGCCGTTGATACGATCCATTACCGACACACTAACAGTGAAAGTACGCAAATATGTAGAGCTATTGCGCATGACAAGACGCCCTTTTGCCGTCTAAGTGTAAGGTTACACATAAATGCCGTTATCGAATATCCTACGATGGTTAGCTACCGTAAGTCCTTTGTAATAATGGATCATTTATTACAGTTCGGATTACTACGTGACAATGACGGGCTTATATTGAAATACATTAACACATGTGGGGCTAAATAATGTTAACGATCAAAGAGCGGTCTGAACTGCCGGACGGTAATATAGTCAATGCGCCTGAGCAAACAATAACTATTACTATAAACTTGGAAGGTGTAGCAGGTGCAGGTGTTGCTAAATCAATGCGTGACGATCTTCCGGAGGTGTATGTTAAATATAGAAAGGCATGTAATCTTGGACTGTTATCACCTAACTCGTTAACAACTGTTAAATTTGGCGAGGGTAAGCAGGCATTACTATTCCCTACAAAGATACTGTGGAGAAACCCATCCCCCAAAGAAATGGTGATGGATAATCTAAAGCGGCTTGGGGAGATTTATGAAAGACTAGGGATAACGTCTCTAGCTTTTGTTCCTCCCGGTATGTCTAACGGCTGGTTACGCGGTAATGACAAAAAAGAGGTATGGGACTTTCTAGTGAAGACATTAGAGTCAATGGACATACCTGTAGTACTTTACAAATAAAAAAGGAAGTATCATGAATGTAAATATAAGAGTTTTCTTAAGCCGTATGTCGCTCCTCTGGATGTCGAGCGCGCACGATTCCGCACTAGATGTCATTAAGGGAACAACTGCATTAGCAGCACCGCTTAGACCTGTGGCGGCGTTAGTTAGACGTATTCAAACGATGCGCCTTATAAATAAGGTCTGTCCGGAAAGACCATCCGATACGTCGACAGCACATAAGAACATCTATATGGTGTTGCGCGAATGGCTGATTGTGAATAGCGATGTGGACAGTACTATCATACTCGACAGTTTAGGTGCGATCATCAGATCACAGGGCGGTCCCTACACTACGGGTGGAGACATCTCAAAGTTCGGGATTATGAAAGGTCTGCGAGTTGACAGTGATGTGTTTAGTAGTTTAGTGGATACATTACTTATCCGCCGCTTGGTGAACCTTGAGGAGTTTCGGACGCTCCTACGCAAGGCGGAAGTGATGGATAAGCTATTTGCTGAAAACGTGTTATTAACACCAGACCGCAGTTCCACAATTGCACCCGTTAAGACGTTACCGTCTAATGGACTTTACATCTTTAGCAGCAGCATCGCTGCCTACAACATAATGCAGGAATTAGAAAGAAATGAAAAATAGTAAAATGACAACAAACGGTACACGAAGAATAAAGGATATCTTCATATTTGATATTGCGGTAGGGGCTGAAAATGGACAGGATGGGTATAATAGTAACGACCGTATAATGACTGTTGGTAAAGCTCGCGAGCATGTGGGTGCTATTAACTATCATGCCGATGTTCGAACAGTCGGACTTATAGCGCGTGATGGTGAGAAGTACTGTATCCAATATCATGTTAAGGGTAATATGTTGACTATACCGTCTGGGAAAGTTGACATGGGTGAGGATACGCTAACAGCATTGTGTCGTGAAGTGGCAGAAGAGCTGGACTACAAGCTTGACAAATCCACTCTAACATTAATGGACGTTTCTAACCGTTCGTACCCCGCTTACGGTAATGTATGTGAGTTCGTCTATGAGACCACACAACAATTAGGTGACTTATCTAATCCAGAACCGTTAAAGCACCATTGGATTAAATGGATGACCTTGGATGAGATATTGGATAGCGATATCCGTATAAGTCATATGTTAACTACAGCGTTGGGATTATAGAACCATGTCTACAGTTGCTAAAATCGTTGCGGCGTCGTTGGATGACAAGCCCGCACGTAAACGTAAAACATCATACAACGCAGCAGATATATTAGATGAGTTGGCTTTCCATAACCTCACTAAGACGGTTCAACTAATGGGCCAGACTGCGATGGTAATTCAGGGATATGCTAAACGCTGTAATGTCATTACTGCACTGCCTCTGGACGACCTGTCCTTTATGAAGACTGCACAATGGGATAAAAGAAAGAAGTGTTTCATGTACTCCAATATTGAGTTGGGTGACATGCGACCACGTCCTGAAATAATAACCACCCATCGCGGTGTTAAATGTCAGATACGACAATCATACCTGTCAGACTGTAAAATCCGAAACGTTAACCCTTAAACTATACTAGGCCGCAGTGACTCTTAGTTGTCACCGCGGTACTTGCTATGTATCTATTTATATAAGAGAGCACCATTATGAACACATTCACTAAAGTAATACTTTTAACTATCGCGTTATGCCTTACATTAATAGCAGTAACGTATTCTGAACAGGCTGAGGCATCTTGGGCTGCACATGAGGACACATTCGTCGAAGCCGCAAGACTAACGGGTGTTGACGTTAGAGATCTGGCGGCGATGGCAGCATTGGAATCTTCTTTTAGATCTAGTGTTAGTGCTAAAGGTACTAGTGCAACTGGACTGTTTCAATTCACTAGTCGTACATGGAGAGTTACATTAGGTAATTATGGAAGTCAGTACGGGTTAACTAGACGTGTAGGTAGAACAGATGCATGGGCTAACACTTTAATGGGTGCTGAGTATTTAAAGGAGAATTACCGTGTGTTGTTAAAGAAGATGGATAGAGAGCCTACCCTTATTGATCTTTACATGGCACATTTTATAGCGCCGCGTCGTGTTGCCGCATTAGAGTCAGTCGACCACGATTTAGCTATTGCAGACATTTACCCTAGACTTGCTCGATACAATACTTCTATCTTTTATAAGGATGGTAAATCAAGAACTGTAAATGAGTTTAAAGACTACATCAATGATAAAGTATTACGTGCCTATGGTAAGTATTCTGACCGCGCACTAACTGCCTACAATTCACACATGGATGCGTTCCTAACTGAGTATGCTGATGCTGCTATTGAATACTGGGTATGTGCGGCGGATGAGGAGCTTCGTAAATGGGGGCCTGATTTCGTAGAGCAAGTGTTGGCTAAAGTTAATATACCGCTAACTATTGCAGATTTGCCAATGACTGACGACTTACTTATAAACGGTCATAAGCATCATGGTGGACAGTCCTATAAGACAGTTACACCGTTAACTGACAGACGTTGGTTAGTGTAGTTCTATATAATAGCAAATAAAAAAGAGGAGCCTCGGCTCCCCTCTTTTTTTTGTCGCTACAGTTCTGTGAACAGTTCAGGATGTTCAGATATTACGTTTAGCAGTAAATCGTTTTGTTCCTGAAGTGCGTCAGCTCTAGCTGTCTGTTCTGACAACTGAACTGCTAAAGGCACATGCAGTTGTATTGCGGCACGTCTTGTCGCCTCCAATTGAATGTGGTCTTCGTGCGTGACAGTAGTCGTCATTGGAATCGTAGCCATTCTTATATTAACTTGTTCTTCCACTACACCTGCACCTTTCTTTATTAACGACTGTATATCATCAAGTAAGTAAGTAATGCTGAAGTTATCTGGGAGAGGGCCTAAGTCAAGTAAAACACATTTACGTGAGTACTTTATACCTGACATTCCCGGATATGATTCAATGTATGTGTTAGGTACGTATAGATATTCATTAACGGCAGATATGAGCGTAACTATAGAAGCGCCTAATGCTAGGTCTTCTTTGTATATAGATTCCGACACACCCATCGGTTCATAATAATCGGCATAGACATCTATACCTTTACGTATTAGCTCATCAAAAGAACGTATCGCATGACAACGATAAACATCCGTAAGGGCCACAGTCCACGGACTATATAAAGAATACACCCCAGTAGTGTGTACCGGAGGGGTTATCAAAAATCTGATGCGGGCGTCTGCCATATTAGATTGCCTCTTCCATTGATTGACGTGCGAGTACTAAATATAGCACGTCGTTATACGTGAACCCAACATAGTTTAATCCGTCACGTTCTATACGTGCGAACTGAACATCAAGATAAGAATACTCATCCATCTCTTCCGCTGCAATGACTGCGCTCTGTAACATGAATATCCAATCAGTAGTGAACTTACTCATGCGGTTGAAGTCTGCAGATGACGATGCTATTAAAGCATATTCAGGGAAGTAATCGCTGAGATTATACTTATCGTCACGATTCTCGATACCGCCTGCTGCTACAAAGGCCAATGACTTGTAATGGACTGTTGAGATTTCTAAATATTTCTTAACATGCCCGCTTTCAGAGACTTTTATATACTTTTCCGCTAGCGTCCCAATGGTATTGTATGGTACTATAGGGGAGTATAATTGTCCACGGACACTCTCGTCAGGTATGCTTCTTAAGTGCCAAAGCGGAACTATAGTGAATTCAGTCGATGTGAATATATCCGGAAATACGTTGATCCAATCATCTTTAGGGTAATCTGAATTCGCTAAAATGTACTCTGCAATCGCTTCTTTAATTACTAACGGATTGTTTCCGGCAACGCCGTATATAACAACTGTCCAGTAAGTTTCAAGCGTAGCGTTCTCATCTTCACGATCATACCAATCATAATCATTAGTCACTCGGAACGAATACGGATTCTCTAGTGCTAACGCCGTCACTTTGAGATCGTGTTCAGGCAAGTTAAAGGCGGCTAGTGCTGGCTTAACGTATTCTAATGTCTTCATGAATGTATCGACATCAGTTACTGGCGGTATTACTGTTATTTCGTAATCATCGTACTGCGCTTTAAAGGCTTCGTCATTAAACCAGATTCTAATCTCGTTCTCTTCAGTGCCGTTAATTAGATCCCACGTAATGTACGCTGGCATCCAGTTACTTTTAGCGGTAACCATGTCTCCAAATTCAACATCACCGATATCTGTCTGAAATTCAGAAAGGAATAACGTTCTGAATCGTTCTGAATCGTCTGTGATATTGCCGCTGATAGAATTATCAAATATCCATTGTGCTACGTCAAGAATGTGGGCATGATAGGCTGCTGGTGTTTCTACAGTTACTCCGTCGGTCTTACTGGTGAATGTAGTTAATTCTACATTGTCAGCATCCGCTTTATTGTACTTGCCTTTCTCTGTTGCGTAGGACAGAGACATATTAGATAACTCGCCTAAGGCCGAGACGTTGTTGGGTGTGTTGTTGGCTAATGCCGTTATTCCAATAAACCCTTTGATATTGTACATAGGTGCACTCCATAAGACCAAGTTAAAAATACATAAATTATATAAGGTGAAGCAATGACGTTATATGCTTGGATAAAACTATTCATGCCGTTGGTGTTAGAGTACGTTAAAGAAGTAATCGTACCCGGAACGGATAATAGCAGAACATCGCCAGTTGAGCGAATTTGTATTCTGACTATACTAGTGTTGCTGGCTCTTTTAGGTTACGCTTCTCAAAGCTTCTTTGCTTTACATACAGAGAAGATGGAAGTTCAATTAGAGCTAGCTAAAAAGGAAGTGAGGTTAGAAGAGGTTCAGAAGACACTCGATGAGAAAAATGTTCTCTTGTCGGTTGCGTGTGTACCTACGGGGATACCCGTAGAGAAACCTAAAATACCGCCACGTGTAACATACAATGGACAGCGGACTCCCGTAGTTATAGAGAGAGTTAGACGTACTGTGGACAAGTCAGCTCTCAGGAAGAAGATGACCGAGGCCATCAACAAATATAATTAGTGGAGTAAATGATGATAAAAGTTTTAATACTAACCATGTTACTATTACAAGGCTGTGCGTTCATGCACCCGCCGCCGCCGAAGCTTCCTGTGCGTGGTAATGGGATGTTAAAGGATGTTCAGCCTCCGCCATCGCCAAGGGCCTATGTAAACCCCTACGTAGATAACGAGGAGTTCTACCAATTCGTGGACGACTATAACTGGTATCTTAATTATACGTTCGTGAATGTGATTATGCTGAACAACTATGCAGAGACTCGTGGCTGGGTTCCATCTATTGAGAAGCCTGTCTGTAAATTGGTATTGCGGGAACCTATGCTACCTCTTCCAGAGTTTGAGCCGGAGAATAGCGCCTTAAATGACTCGGACGCGTATGAGTGGGAGTTGGTCAATTACATAAAGGTGCTAAAACAACAGTATCAAGACAGGGTAGATTCAGAAGCGGCTATTGAAGAAGTTCAGAAGCGGCTTTGTGCCTATTAGGGAGTGTGGGCGTTTTGCCCACGCCCTTTTTTATTTGTCGTTACTATTAAAAAATAATGGAGATATATATCATATACAAGTACACACTTACTAATAAAGGTAACAAAATGGAAGAAATGTCAGTACTATCAATAGTTCCAGAAATCCCACGATATACATTAGGTTTAGATATTGAAACTAAAGACGTTGTTCCTAGTTCATACATTCTTGCCATTGGTGCCGTGCTTTATGATAACCACACACTAAAAGTTATTGCCACTTGGCGCATTGACTTCGATCCTAACGATCCTGAGCAAGGTAATCGAACTGTCTGCGAGCGAACAGTCGATTGGTGGAATACAAGAAAGCCGGGAAATGCGTTTCCATCACAGCAGGCATATGACTTAACATGGAACGGTACGACTAAGTTCAAAGACGGTATGCAGCAATTTGCAAAGTATATGAATGAGAATCCACGTAATGGTGTTACTGTTGTTCCTATGCGTGGTCCCGATTTCGATTACGTTATACTACGTGATGCGTTAAAGGATGCTGGGATAAACTACAGAATGCCTGCACGTAATTTAGACTCACATAGAACGGTTGAGCGTGTGATTAGTGCGTTAGGAATTCCGCCTGCTAGTGAAAATGAAGTACAGCGTTGGTGGAAAGGTCCTGAGCCATTGCACCATGTTGCAGTGTTCGATGCCGCTTGGGAAGGGTATGAGACTGCGCGTATGTATCACATACTTCACTGTTTTCGTCTATTGGGTTATGACGGTACTATGGAGATGGTTAAGTCATGGTCCGAAGCTGCTAAACCGCTTGAAGAATACACAGTAGATTACATGGCTGTTTATAACAAGATGCGAGCTGGTCGTGCGTTTGAGCCTGAGTACAAGTTAGGCGTGGCCGAATCTATCAACAGTTCACACGGTGAAGTTAAAGAAGTCTTTGACCAATTGGGAAAAGTTGTTAAAGAAGTCAAAGCGTCACACATTGATGCTAGTTCTACAGATACGGCTCCGATAACAATCAATCACACGCCGATAGAAAAGGGTAGTGAAAAATGAAACGAGAATACTGTGTTGCCTACATAAGTAGTGCAAATATTGAACATCGTCCGCATGGCGGCACTGGTGGCGGTATACACGCAATCTGCTTTGACACATTAGAAAGTACGCGTTATGCTAGAGTGCCTGTTCAGGTAACGCCTAGAGGCTATGCTAAGAAGTTGTCTGGTGCCGAACAGAAAGATAAAGAGTATGATCCTGAATATTCAGGACTAGGTCTTAAAGTTAAAGCTAAAGAGGGAACAGTGGTTAAGGACGGTACTGACATTACGTTAGTGGATGGTCTCATTAGCTGTGGCACTGTACTCGCTACTACAGCCATTGTTAAAACATTACTGGCACTACTTGAATACTCTGAGTGTAAGAACACGTTAATCCTAACCGATGACAAATACTTACATGTAGGTTTAAACAGTGGGCTAAAACGATGGAAAGCCAACGAGTGGCTTAAACGTGATGGGACGGATATTAATGATAGGAAGTTATGGGAGGAAGTGGATGCACTCTTGGAAGCGCGTGAAGGATTATTTGAAGTCGAAGTTACGAGAGGCGGTAAAGACACCAAGTTGTTCGAAGACGGTGGTCCAAACACCTCTCCATTCGGAAACACGATATCTGATAGAAACGCTGCGCTTGCTTCGGTAGGTTCTGTCAATGACGTGGTCGGTAATAAATGGATCCTTACTTCAATACATGAAACTGGATACTGGGACCCTGAAAAACCTATCCCTACAATGCTACAGCAGAAGTGGGCGTATCAGATGTCTGACTTGAATAGACCTGCTACACTTATCGATGGTGAGAAATACACACACTACTTCTTAGGTGACCATAACAAGTCTAAAGATGATATTGAACTATTAGGTAAGATGACATCGGATGGTGGTTTCTCTTTAGTTTTACATAAAGAAGAAGCGCCTGTTATAGACTTATTAACTAAATTGCACGTTGATAAGATGTGGGAACATAGTTGTAATATGTACAAGTCATCACTGATGGTAATGGTTAACTTAGCAAGTGTCCTTAAACCTAAAGGTTGTTGGGAAGTGGAACATGTTCCACATGAATATATGCTGATGAGTGGTAGTCGTAATGACGTTAGCTCTGGATA
>Ga0055584_100000696_pt1 | contig 31986 bp, 30 predicted proteins | sample OSDHelmetaG_FD_58716 | JGI IMG/M metagenome (GOLD analysis project Ga0055584, IMG submission 58716) | Pelagic marine sediment microbial communities from the LTER site Helgoland, North Sea, for post-phytoplankton bloom and carbon turnover... | ecosystem: Environmental > Aquatic > Marine >... | reverse complement strand
ACGATAGGCGCGTATTGCCGCGAGCTGGTTGCCGCGTAACATTTCGAGTCGGCCCAATGCCAAGCTGGCGTGACCAGTGTCGGGCGCAAGGGCGGTATACTGTTTGAGGTAGCTGGCTGCTGTTTCGAGCTTGCCGAGTTCAATATTTGCAACACCCAGATTAAGCAGTGCGCTGATTTCTTCAGGCTGAATTTTCAGCGAACGTTCAAAGGCTTCGACTGCGCGCTCGTATTGACCCAGCCGCAGCAGCACGTTGCCAAGATTATTGTGGGTTCCGGAAGCCACAGTAGAACAGCGCGACGCATTATCATAGCTGCGGCATGCCGCCTCGAGATTATCTTGATTTTTAAGCAGATTACCCAGATTAAAGTGACTGGCGCTGTCATCTGGTTTTAATGCGATCGCCGCTCGATAGGCGGTCTCGGCCTGATCAAGTCGACCGAGTTTCTCCAGCACAACTGCCATGTTAAAACAGCGGTCCGGATCTTTCTGGTCTATTTCGTCAGCAGATTGATAACTTTCCAGTGCAGCCTGGTATTGTCCGGCGGCTTCCAGCACCACACCCAGATTGTCATAGTAGGGTGCGACATCCGGTTTGATTTTGATTGCACGTTTTATGTGACTTATCGCCTCCGAGCCATTGCCACGCTGGAATAAAAGTAATCCATAAAACTGCAGGGCATCCGCATTGCCCGCATCCAGTGCAATTGCTTTTTGATAGGCATCGGCTGCTTGTTGCAGCTGACCGGATTGATGTAACGACAGAGCCTGGTGAGTTAAATCCTTTGAATCCATACTCTGGTAAATAGGTTGGTGAAAAACAGACTGACAAAGCCACGGTAGCTGCTTTGCTGTCACTTAACGCAGCGATTATATTTGTAATTGGTCAAATTCGTTAGTGTTATATCAACGGCATAGCATAGTTTAGGGTGCGGTAATTTCCGTTTTCCTTTGTTCGATGTATTCGACAAGTGCCTTATCCAGTGCCTTATCCATCTCCGGTGGCTGATATTGCGAGAGCCATTTCCGTGCTTTTTCCGCACCTGTCTGTCTGCATTTGAAAAACTGGGAAAACAAAAAGGCTACAGCCTGGTGGGCTGCAGTTTCTCAGGATCGAATGCCTTTTTTGTCCGTGACGATCTTCTGCAAGACAAGTTCAGTGCACCTTTCAGCGCTGAAAATCATTACGAGCCACCGCGATATCATGTATGGTTGACGGCGGGGCATCGACGGGACTTCGGCCCTTTTGAGCAGGTCTGACGCCGTTCAAACAGACTGGCTGGCGTCATCTGTGATGCCCTGTTGACTGCTTGTTAACTGTCTTTCACTGGTCAGGCCGGGCCTTATCACCAGGCGCTGAATTTGTTGCCCGGGAGATTTGAAGCCATCATCGAAGACGCGTTGTCAGTCTAAACCGATCTTTGACCTGGCCTCATCGGCTCCAATTACTCTGGCGCCCATACGCTCTACAATTTCAACCGCACGTTCTACCAGCATTGCATTGGTGGCAAGTACACCGCGGTCCAGGTAGATATTATCTTCCAGTCCCACTCGAACATTGCCGCCCAGCAACACCGCCTGGGCAACCATCGGCATCTGCATTCTTGAAATGCCGAAACCGGCCCATATGGCATTCCGCGGCAGTGCATGTTTCATCGCGGTCATGGTTTCGGTGTCGGCGCCTGCGCCCCATGGAATGCCAAGACAAATCTGGAACATCGGCGGCGTATCAATTAACCCTTCGTCGATCAGGGCGCGGGCAAGGCGCACCTGACCAAGATCGAACACCTCAAGTTCCGGTTTCACGCCTAATTGCTGAACCATCTTCGCCATCTTGCGCAGAAATGGCGCGGTATTGATATAAGTGTAGTTACCATTACCGAAATTCATGGTGCCACAATCCAGGCTGCAGATATCTGGTTTGCACTGGATTACATGGGCCAGACGTTGCTCAGGACCAATCATATCAGTACCCGGCCCGGGCATCGACGGGTCTTCGTCTGCCGGCACCCAGTCGCCACCCATGCCCGCCGTAAGATTGATGATCACGTCGGTATCACTTGCCTTTACCAGGTCCACTGTCTTTTTAAACAGATCAGGATCACGAGATCCCTGGCCTGTCTTCGGGTCGCGGACGTGAATGTGCACTACCGCTGCCCCGGCTTTGGCAGCATCGATAGCGGACTGCGCTATCTGCTCCGGTGTAATCGGGACGTGTTCGCTCTTATCGGTGGTGTCTCCAGCGCCGGTGACTGCGCAGGTAATGATAACTTCGTTGTTCATGCTCATATTGTTGCCGTTACTTAATTGGTTCTGGGTGTTTTGGATCTGAGTATTTCAAACATTATTGATCAGGATTTACTGTTCTGGCGGTGTTTTAATTTTGCAATTTCTACCAGCCCCTGATTCATTCTGCCGCTTAGTGTTGCAAAGTCCTGACCATGGGTCATTTCGACGCAGCCATCTACCATTGCATTACGTAATTCCGTGGTGAGTTCTGGTGCTTCAAGCCTTGTCCACGGTAATTTAAGCGCTGGACCGAACTGGTCAAGACAGTAAGCCATACCCCCTTCACCACCGCCAACGTGAAAAATTTCACAGGGGCCCATTAACGCCCAGCGCGGCCCCGGCCCATTGACTACCGCTTGATCGATCTGTTCAACCGTAGCTTCGCCGTTGGCGACCATATGCAGGGCTTCACGCCAGATGGCTTCCTGCAGGCGGGTTGCGATAAATCCAGGTATTTCCTTTTTCATAATGAGTGGAGACTTGCCTGCCGCGCGATAAAAATCAGCTGCCCATTCCACTGCCGCAGGATCAGTTTTTTCACCACCAATCATTTCAACCAGGGGAAGCAGGTAGGGTGGATTAAAAGGATGTCCCACCACCGTTCTTTGCGGAGTAGCACACAGGGCCTGAATATCCGTCATTGACATCCCTGAAGTGCTGGAAGCGATCACCACTCGAGGGTCTACGATATCCCCCAGCTTTTTATAAAGGTCTTGTTTCAGAGGCAGTACTTCTGGAATGCTTTCCTGAATGAAGCCGGAATCCCTGACAGATTCTTCCAGGTCGGTGGTCCAGTTGAAGTTATCCATGGATGCACCATCGGCCAGTCCGATTTGTTCAAGACTTACCCAGGCCATTTGCATTAACCTGGCGAGGGCCTCATATTCAGAAGCCTCGTGGAGATAACTGGTGACCTTGTAGCCCCGTGACAGGAAATAGGCAGCCCAGCCGCCACCAATAGGACCTGCGCCGATGCAGGTGACATGCTGCACTTCCGAGGGGTTCTGATCGAGCATCCTAGTTACCTTTGAATTTTGCGTCGCGTTTTTCGACGAATGCACTGATACCTTCCTCGGCATCATCTGATGCCAGCATGGCCCGATACATCGGTAGATTGTCATTACGCATCTTATGGAACGATTGCTCGATCGTTTCGCCTTCGATGGCACGCAGCACCTCTTTGATGGACTGCAGGGCAAGTGGGGCCACAGGGGCGATCTTGTCCGCCCATTGTCGCGCCAGGGTCATCACTTCTCCCGCGGGTACAACCTTGTTCACCAGGCCGTAGCGGGCGGCCTCTTCTGCCTTCATGCGCCGACCCAGGTAAAGCATTTCAACGGCAATATTATAAGGAAGTCTCTTGGGTAAACGCTGCAAAGCGCCGGCATCCGGCACGATTCCCAGGGGCAGTTCAGGCAAGGAAAACTCCACATGCTCTGCGGCAATGATCAGATCGCAAGCAAGGGCGATTTCGAATCCGCCGCCGATGGTGAGACCGTTGAGGGCTGCAATCACCGGTTTGTTTAAATCCCACATCTCAGTAATGCCGGCAAACCCTCCCAGACTGGCATCTTCCATTTCCCACCAGTTGTCCAGTGTAATTTCGCCGCGCTCCAGGGACTTCAGATCCCAGCCCGCTGAAAATATTTTTTCTCCTGCGCCAGTAATAATTGCGACTTTAAGATCGTCATTGTCACGAAAGTATACAAACGTCTCCCCGAGTTTTCGGCTGGTTGCCAGGTCGATGGCATTGACCTTCGGTCGGTCAATCGTAACGATCATTATTGCGCCATCAATGTCGACCCGAACTTCGTTATCTCCTGGTGTCATCAAGCTGTTCCGAGATTGGTGTAAAAAAAAGCAAGTGTAGTAGAGGAGCGGGGCAAATGGTATAAGATTCGACCAATTACAGACTAGAGAGAAACATGGGTCAATGAATTACCCGTTAACAGAAGAACAAGCCATGCTGGTGGAATCTTTACGGGCGTTCCGGGAAAAGGAACTGGAACCCTACGAGGCGGAGATTGACAAGTCCGGAGAAGTCCCGCAAGCGTTGGCTGACCAGATAAAAAAACGGGCAATGGAAATGGGTTTCTATGCGCCCAATCTGCCTGTGGAAATCGGTGGCGGTGGTCTGGATTACAAAAGTCTGGCGTTGTTTGAGCGTGAGCTCGGTAAAAGCAGTTACGGACTCCATGGGTTTCTGCACCGACCATCTGAGATATTGATGGCCTGTGAAGGCGACCAGATCGATCAGTATCTGATGCCTTGTGTGAGCGGGGAAAAGAAAGAAGTTTTTGCGCTGACTGAGCCGGGGGCAGGGTCTGATATTCTTTCAATGGCCACCAAAGCGACTAAGGATGGTGATGATTTTATCATCAATGGTGCCAAGCACTTTATCAGCAGCCCAGTGCTGCCGGACTTCGCGATACTGTTTGCCTGGACCGGCGTGCAACAGACCAGGCGCGGTGAACGCAAGCTGGTCACCGCATTTCTGATAGATAAAGACACCCGTGGTTTTGATATTACACGGGGCCCGCGCTGCGCAGCCCAGCGCGCTTATCACACCTGGCAGCTTTCTTTTAATGACTGCCGTATAAATAAGTGCAAGATTCTTGGGGCAGAAGGTCAGGGTTTTGAACTTGCTGATAAGTGGCTGAAAATGGGCCGGGTATGGGTGGCGGCCGCAGCTTGCGGCAGAATGGAACGACTTCTGGACCTGGCGGCGAGTTATGCCGCACAGCGAAAACAGTTTGGCCAGGCCATTGGAAAATTTCAGGGTACTTCATTCAAACTTGCTGACATGCAAACCGAACTTCAGGCGGCGGACCTGCTGGTGATGCACGCTGCAGAAAAGGCTGACCGTGGAGAGATGGAACCAAACGATGCGGCGATGGCAAAGCTGTTCGCTGGTGAAGCGGTTGGCAGGGCGGCAGACCATGCCATTCAGATATACGGTGGCATGGGGTTAATGGAAGACCTGCCTCTTGAACGACTGTGGCGGGATTCGCGTCTTGACCGGATCTGGGACGGCACCTCAGAAATTCAGCGTCATATTATTTCAAGGGCTGTTCTGCGTCAGTACGAATCCTGATGACACGCCAGCAAAACCTGCAGCGTTTGTTGCGCCCGCGTCACATCGCATTTATCGGTGGCGAAGATGCGGCATTTGCTGCAGCACAGTGTGTCGACACCTTCGATGGGCCGGTATGGGGTGTCAATCCGAGACGAAACTCCCTCGGCGGGGCGCCATGTTTTTCCACTGTAGCAGATCTGCCTGAAGCGCCGGACGCGGTTTTTCTGGCGACACCTCGGGCAGCAACTACCGGGATTATCGCTCAGCTAAGTGCTTCTGGTGCAGGCGGCGTGGCATGTTTTACCGCAGGTTATGGTGAGCTGGGGGGAAGTGGTCAGTTATCGGAACAGGCGCTTGTAGCCGCCGCCGGCGAAATGGCCCTGGTAGGGCCCAATTGCTATGGCTTGATTAACTATACCAATGGTGCAACCCTGTGGCCCTTTGGCGCCGGGACCCAGCGTTGCGACAAAGGTTTTGCACTGGTGATGCAGAGCGGAATGATTCCTGCCAATTGCACCATGAATGATCGATCTGCGCCAATCTCTTATGTCATCTCCGCGGGTAACCAGGCAGTGCTGGCGATAGAAGATTATATGGATGCCCTGGTGGACGATCCCGCGGTGAGTGCAATCGGTCTGTATGTTGAAGGTATAAAGGATCTCAGAAAATTCTCCATGGCGGCGGTGAAGGCGCTCAACGCAGAAAAACCAGTGGTGGTATTGAAAGCCGGCAGGTCAAATATTGCCGCGCAGTTAACGGTGAGCCATACTGGCTCCCTGGCCGGAACCGATGAAGCATTCCAGGCATTATTTGATCAACTGGGAATCATTCGTGTGGATGCCCCCGTGGCGTTACTTGAAACACTGAAATTTCTTTCTATCTCGGGCCCACCAAAGGGCAACAAGATAGCCGCGTTTACCTGTTCAGGTGGTGATGCTGTCATTGTTGCGGATTACTGCGATAAAGTTGGTCTGGATTTAGCGACTCCTTCGCAACAGGCGAAGAATAAACTAAGGGCGTTATTACCCGATATTGCCACGGTTGCGAATCCCCAGGATTACACCACACCGCTATGGGGCAATACCGAGGTAATGCCCGAGGTGTTTGGTGCGCTTATGGCCGATGGTTATGACGCCGCTGTGGTGATACAGGACTTTCCACCGGATCATATTCATCAGGACAAAACCCATTACCGCAATGACGCCACCTCGTTTATAAAGGCATGTCAAAAACATGGAATCCCAGGCGCGGTATGCAGTGACCTGCCGGAAAATATTGATCGTGAGTCCCGACAGATGATTGTCGGTCAGGGCATTACGCCACTTCAGGGCATTGATGCAGGGATAGAGGCGCTGTGGCGATCCTGTACCTACGGGGCAAAAGCTGACCTGTTAAGGAAAGAACTTGATCCATCGGGGTTTGTTCCATTGCCATGTCCGGACCACGGTGTTTCGCTGACAACGCTGAATGAGTGGCAGGGTAAGCAGCTTATCAGTAGAGCCGGTATAGAAGTGCCTGAAGGTAAATTGTGTGATGCCGATGGTGTCATCACGGCGGCTGCGTCAATGCGCTATCCGCTGGTATTAAAAGCGTTAACAGAGCAGCTGGTGCATAAGAGCGATGCGGGCGCGGTTAAAACCGGCATTAACAATAATCTTGAACTCGCTGAAGCACTGGTTCAAATTACTGAATCTGTCGGTGCGGCAAATCCTGACCTGGAAATAACACAATTTCTGCTGGAGCCCATGGTGGAAGATGCACTTGCCGAATTACTGGTTGGTATAAAGTCCGACCCGCAGTTCGGCCAGATAATGGTGATCGCATCGGGTGGTGTGTTGGTAGAGCTTTTAAGAGACAGTAAAACGCTGCTGTTGCCGACCAATGCAAGACGGGTTGGCGATGCCGTCAGGCAGTTGAAATCTTACCCGCTGTTAGCAGGGTTTCGCGGCAGGCCCGGTTGTAATATGCCGCAATTGATTGACGCTATTATGATGATCGCGGATTTTGCTGATAAGCATTGCGAGACCCTGGTGGAAATGGATGTCAATCCACTGATGGTGACCCCGAAAAAGGTAATCGCAGTTGATGTGATGATCAGACAAGGGGTATAACGCTCCTATGGCTTCACTCCCTGCATATACCAGTCCCATTGCGCGTCTGTGGCACTACAGCTACCTGATTATCTGCGGGGTGGTGTTTTTCTTTCTGATTGCACCCATACTTGTAGTGATACCGTTATCATTTAATGCTGACTCGTTTTTTACTTTTTCTGAGGGCATGCTTCGTCTTGATCCTGAGGCTTTCTCTACCAAGTGGTATCGCGATCTGCTGCAATCACCGCACCGGCCTGATGCAACCTCGGAATGGATTGTTGCGGCAAAAAATACCGGTATCGTTGCGTTCTTTTCTACCGTCTTTGCCACTACCCTGGGCACCCTGGCATCAATTGGTCTGACAAGGCCTGGCATGCCGTTTCGCAGACTGATCATGTCTATACTGCTTTCGCCATTGATCGTTCCAATCATTATTACTGGCGTCGGCATGTTCATGTTTTATTCCTCTCTCAAGCTCACTTATACCTATACCGGCTTGATCCTGACCCATACCGCACTGGGCACACCATTTGTAGTAGTGACGGTGTCGGCAACCCTGGGTGGTTTTGATAATAATCTGGTGCGGGCGTCCTATGGCCTGGGCGCCACCCCGGTGACAACATTTTTTAAAGTAATACTGCCGCTGATATATCCTGGTGTGGCGACCGGTGCGTTATTTGCCTTCGTCACCTCACTGGATGAGGTGGTAGTGACCACGTTTCTCGCCGGACCAGATCAGGTGACGTTGCCGATGCATATGCTGGCAGGACTCAGGCAGGAAATTAATCTGTCAATTCTGGCGGTGGCAACTATCCTGATTATCGTGTCGATATTATTACTGACGGCAGTGGAGTTGCTGCGACGCAGAGCCGAACGATTGAATTCCGCAGCCTTGGGATAAGTCTGCCCGAGGCAGGTGACGCCGACGATTAATTCACCACCAGTGACTGCGGCGCGTGGTTGACTGGTTCGCATTCAGTTTCAGTCACAATACAGGTTTCGCCAAGGGTCATGGTCAGCCCGGTCTGATCATCCAGCAGGATCATATGCAGGAAAAACACCATGCCTGCTTCAATGACATCAGGATGACCATGCCAGATCATAGGCCAGTCCATCCAGGTGGGCGGGTAAGAGATACCCATGGAATAACCGCAGGCTTTGAGCGCTGCGTGCTGGTATCCGGCAACCGATAACGCGTCCACATGCGCCTGATAAATCTGGCCGACGGTGTTGCCGGGTCGCAGTGCCTGCTTGCAGGCAGCCAGTGCATCATGGCATGCGCTGAACATGCTGCGCTGTTTTTCGCTGGCTTCCCCGGTAACTACGACGCTCATTGCTGCGGCATGATAGTGGCGGTAAGCCCCGGCGAATTCATGTTGCACCTGATCACTGTTTCCAATGGTGTTTTTGCCGGTGTGGTAGCGCACCATTAACGCCTCTTCTCCTGCGCCCATGGGCCACCGACTGGCGCTGGGATCGCCATCTGCAGAAAGCATTGCGTGCATCATTTCACCATAGACGTCACCGAGAAATACCCCGGCCACCGATCTGCGATTGGCGATCTGCCAGCCGATATCGCTGATTTCTCCCGCCTTTCGCATATAAACAAGTTCGGCCTCACTCTTCACAAGCCGCACCACGCGCACCAGATCGGAAGCGTCGCTGGTGGAGCAAAATGCGGAAAGCGCCTGGTCTACCATGCGCCCACGTTGGGCAGTCAAGCCATAAGCATGGTATTCAATGCCAATATGCTGTCCTTTGCAGCCATACTCTTCCATCACCCCTCGCAGGTCCAGAGCCGGATTGACGCCATCTCCATCCTGCCAGATTCGAATATCTTCAATGGTCGACGTCAGCCTCGACTGGATACGGTCGGCGCTGCGGGTCAGCAGAAACATTCTGCCATCGGCATCCAGGTACATCGCCTGAAACATGGTATAGCCTGAAGTATCGTAACCGGTAAGGTAATACATCGACTCCTGACGAAACAGCAGAACACCATCCAGTCCCTGTGCCCGCATTGCCGCGCAGGTTTTGTTCTGTCGATCTGAATATTCGTGTGTGGTGAAATGTAAAGCCATATTCTGTGTGCTCAGGTTTTGACCAGCAGCCCATTATCAAAGGTCGTCAGTAATTCCGCGCCGTTATCGGTAATCACCAGCATATCGGCATGACGAAAGCCGCCGATGCCCTCAACTGAGATCATGGGTTCCATGGAAACCACCATGTTTTTCTCCAGCTTGCGATCATTATAGGGACGCATTTCGCCGATCTCATCACGACCATACCAGCGGCTCATTATACCGAATGAATGCCCTGTGCCGAATGTGCGATCTCCAAGATAACCGGCTTCCTTGAAAACAGGGTCCACCGCGTCGTCAATCTGATTAAACTGCACCCCCGGCTTCAACGCTTTGATACCGGCGTGATGTGCGGCAATCTGGACTTCAAGCGGTCGGCGTACTGCATCAGGTAATTCACCAAAGTACACGCTGCGTTCAAGCAGATGGTAATAGCCGACAATCATTGGGAATACGTTAAGACTCAAAAGCTGATTGCGTTGTATTTTATTCCAGGTATTGGGCGCATGGGCAACGTAGGTGCGATCTACCCCGGACTGACACCAGGAGAAAGTATCTTCCTGCACTTCGTAGTCTGGAAATCGAACGCGCATTTCATCTTCCATTGCGATGACCGCAGCACGTGCGACATCGGCTTCGGTTACGCCCTCGTCGATGGCATCCATAAATGCCCGGGCGCCGACCACCGCAACCTGCGCGCCACCGCGAATGAGTTGAATCTCTTCATCCGACTTAATAATCTGCGCTTCCATAATCGGTAATGTGACATCGATAAATTCACAGTCTGGCAAGGCGATTTTCAAGCTTTGGAAAAATCCCAGCGTAATGTATTCGTGCTCAATACCAATCCGGCCCGATGTAATGCCGCGGTCTTCAAGTATTTGTTTAATTAATTTGATTGATCCATCCAGTGGACTGCGCGTATCCCAGTAAATTCGAACATCGTCAAACCAGCTGTAGCGTTCTGGCCGATCAAATTCAATGCGCGGTGCAACAACTGCACCAGCACCTTGCCGCGGTAACACCGCAAAATGACCGCGTCCAAATGGCGTCATCCAGAAATTACTGTAGTAAAGAGTGTTGTGAAACGAAGTCGCGATGATGGCCTCTACGTCTGTTTTCGCCATCACCTGGCGCAGCCTCGCCTGGCGGTTCTGCATTTCCTGCTCTGAGAAAGTCTGCATGGTGTTTCCTATAGGATGTGCTGGCACCTGTATTCTATCCCCGGGGTCAGCAGAATTGTAGTTGAACAGCGACTTCCAGATCACTGCAGCATTTAAAAGTCAGATCGCGCTATTAGGATTCCGGTATTCGTATATTTCGGCTGGAGGCTTAAGCGGTAATCTCTCGGGGGGGAGGATATAGAACAGCGGTTCCTTATCTTGTTCGAGAGATGATTCGTAATGCGGATTCATCATCACCGTTGAGTTGTTGCGCAGCGATTGATCCATGGCTCTCTTGAGCGCAATGGCAGCGTCCTGGTCCCACTGCAGGATGTAAAAACGTGGTTCGCGTTGTTGCGGGTGGCGTAACCACAGATAGATGGCCTGACCTTCTTCAATACTGGCGGCGAGTACAACGGCGTCATCATCCACAGTGTCAGTAATGATGCTTTGCATTGGTTGTGGACGGCCAAGTAAGTTAATCAGCGCAGCGTAGTTCAAGCCCACCAGCGCAACCAGTGCCATAACTGCGCCTGCTCTGATATAAAGTGATCGACGCGCCCAGATGGCGATCATCGCCAGCAGGCAGCCAAGTAAAACAAACAGTAAATAAAGAACAGGAATATTTTCCACTACTTTGAATTGCCGGTCCGCAGCGGCTTGAACAAGCTGTGAACACTGCCGTCGACCAGCTGGCCGATATCCGAAAGCTTGAACCGGGCAAGGGTAAGTTCCTGACCTTGGTATCGAATCCGGGCGCGGGTAAACAGAACCGGAACAATCTGTGTTGTCCCTTGCTTGATGATTTTTGTGCTGACAACCGCTTCGACATCAAATGGCGGAGGATTTTTTGCATCAATGCGGTAGGCGTGAGCATTGACAACATATTCCCCCGCCTGTAATCCGCGACTGTAGGCACTTTCATGATTGATGCTCGAAAGATCCATGGTCTTGCCGAGATCATCCCGCAGTAGATTAAAAACCGCGCCACCTTTGTTGGAATAACCCACCGCAATATCCCCGGGGGCCTGTACCCAGAGGTCTACATCTGCATCCATATCATCCGGCCAGGTTATTTCCACGACCACATCGCCGGGTACCGGCGCGTCGGAAACATTTTTGACGCCATCTGGTGAGATATGTGGCAGCAGCAGGACAATGACGGCAAGGAATCCGAGGAGTGCCAGACTCAACACATCGCGGAACAATGTGTCTCCTGGCTGGGTCTGGTCCTGGAACGGATCCAGCATTTTTAAAGCACTTCCCGGTAGTTATCCACCGCAGCGATTTCGGTGTGTTCGACAATGGCGTTTACAAGGTTGACGGTGCCGGTTGCCAGAACCTGGTAACACATGCTCAGCCATACATGCAGCACCGCGCCTACCAGGGTTGTATAAAGCGCGACTGACATTCCCTGAATCAACGTTGAAACCATGGGGCCGACTGCTGCGACGTCTGATACGCGCTCCGCATCAACGCCGCTCAGGGAAATAATGAAGCCGATAACAGTGCCGATCAGGCCGAGAAGGATCAGGTTGTTGGAGATGGCGCGGATGACGCTTATCCTTGAATACAGTCGCGAACGCAGACATTCTGCGATGGTAGCGCGGGAATCCCCAGGGGTCTGCCTGGCAAGATTGATATACCATGTTGCTCTGGAGTCGCCTTGTCGGGCCGGGTCCAGTATGGCATTTAATTCTCTGGAGCAGCGAATGGTTTTGTCGAGACAAATTATCCAGCCTGCAACAAAAACACCAAAAATAAGTAAACTGATGCGGGTGACATCCTGATCAACAATATCGTTGAGCCAGCCCTGCAGCCAGATGTAAATCACCAGCGCAATGGCAGCGACATTAAGCACAATAAACCGGAGGAGGAGCAGGTAAGAGCGATGCATTGAGGCTTTCCTAATGTTGTCACTGCCATTTTAACAATACATTCGATACTATAGCGCAATACCTTTAATGGAAAATTAACGGATAGTGATCGCCGGTTTTTACTCCGGGTGTTTTGTTTTCGTCGCCGATCTTATGATTTTTTGATACCTTGCAGAAAGAACCCCAGGACACATTTGATTTGCTCGCCTGTCAGGTTTCGATCCCTGTCACTGATAATGCAGCGCAACGCGACGAGCACGTTGATCGGTTGGCGGTGAAAATTTCCGAAGCCTTGTCATCACACAATGCAGAATTAGTAGTACTGCCGGAACTCTGCACCATAGATTATTCTCGTGCCAGCTTTGATCATCTGGCGAATCTTGCTGAAACCCTGGATGGCAGAACCGTATCGGTGATGGCGGCGCTGGCAAAGAAATACAGTTCTGCCATGGTGTTCGGCATGCCACGACAGGATCAGGGGCACTATTTTATTTCTCAGGTAGTGCTTGATGCAGCGGGCGAATTATTGGGATGTTATGACAAGCTGCATATATGCCAATACGGTGCATCCATGGAAAAGGAGTACTTCCAGCGCGGCAATAACACCACGGTTTTTGAGCTGCGCGGGTTTCGTTTTGCGCCGATTATCTGTTACGACATCCGTATCCCGGAGCTTAGTCGCACCCTGGCAATTGATCAGAATGTGCATTGTATATTGCACTGTGGCGCGTATTTCAGAGATGAATCCTTCGCAACCTGGCATTCCTTTGTAACCACCAGAGCGATGGAGAATCAGCTCTATATTGTCAGTCTGAACAGGGCTGGAAAATGTTACGGCGATTCCATATTTTGTCCCCCCTGGGTGGATCAGAATCATCCTGCAGAGCTGTTCGATCCTCATCGAGAGGAATTACGTTTTCTGCAAATTAATCGTCAGAGGATGGTGCAGGTGCGGGCAGAATACACTTTTCTGGCTGACAGGCTGCCCGATTATGCCGTATTGACGTAAAGGCTGGTCGCACGCTTCGTATCGAAATTTCTGCAATTCATCCAGACTTGAGTATCAAATTCAGACAGAAGGTTGCTCATTGTTCAATTTTGAGTAAAAATGAAGATGTTAGCGGAACGAGTAACGCAGTGATATATCCTTCTTTGGCTGTTCGCAGGATTGGATAGTCGGCAGTCCAGGCAGTCGCAGTCCCGGGATAGAGCGTAAATAAATCCATCACGCTGACTTAAGTCGGTCTGCGGGTCATAAATTAATTAATACAATAAGCGGTAAATAATGGCAGCAAGTGATCAAGACGCCTATGTGCGTTTCGAAAATGTCCAGAAAAGCTATGACGGCGTCAATCTGGTGGTCAAGGACTTCAATCTGGCGGTACGCGCCGGCGAGTTTCTTACCATGCTTGGGCCCTCGGGCTCCGGAAAAACCACCTGTTTGATGATGCTGGCGGGATTTGAAACCGCCACCAGTGGAGAAATTATTCTTGATGGTACTTCCATCAATAACGTGCCGCCATGGAAGCGGGAAATCGGCATGGTATTTCAGAATTACGCACTGTTTCCGCACCTTACCGTTGCGGAAAACCTTGCATACCCGCTTACTGTCCGTCGAATGGGCAAGTCTGAGATCGACGACAGGGTGAAGAAGGTACTTGGTATGGTCCAGCTGCAGGAATTTGGCGGGCGCAGACCTGGTCAGTTATCCGGTGGTCAGCAGCAGCGCGTTGCGGTAGCCCGTGCCCTGGTGTTTGAACCAAAACTGGTGTTGATGGATGAACCGCTCGGTGCGCTCGACAAGCAGTTGCGCGAACAGATGCAGTATGAGATCAAGCATATACACGAGAATCTGGGCGTTACCGTCGTGTATGTAACCCACGATCAGTCTGAGGCCTTGACCATGTCGAACCGGGTTTGTGTGTTTGATGATGGTGTGGTGCAGCAGCTTGCACCTCCGGATGTGCTGTACGAACAGCCTGAAAACGCATTTGTGGCGCAGTTTATTGGCGAGAACAATACTTTCCTGGGCAAGGTGCTGTCTGTGAACGGTGACGAGTGTGACGTTCAGGTAGAGACCGGAGAAGTGATTAAATCTAAAGCAGTGAATATTGACGGGCAGGGCAGTAATACGACCTTATCACTGCGGCCTGAACGTGTGGTGATTGAGCCTGCTGCGGGCAGTTGCCCCAACAACCTTCAGGGCGATGTGCGAGAGCTGATATATCTCGGCGATCATATTCGTGCGCGTCTGGCGTTATGTGGGCAGGAGGAGTTTATTGTGAAAGTACCTAATTCCTCGACTCACAGTCAGTTGGTTGAAGGTGAAACGGTAAATGTGGGATGGCAGATTGATGACTGTCGCGCCCTGGATGCACAGGTTTAGGTTGGCTATGGTGACCAGGAGTTATCAATGAATACAATGACCGAAGTCGCGCCACAAAGCATTATGATCAACGGCGTTCCGTTGAAGGATCAGCTGGCACGAGCGGAACGTAAGAAAAAAATTACGGCATTTTTGCTGGTGGCGCCGCTGCTGGCGTTTATTATTTTTACTTTTGTTATCCCCATTGCCAACATGTTGTTCCGCAGCGTTGACAATCCACGGATGGTAGAGCTGGCGCCCAATATGGTGGAAGCATTGGATCGCTGGGACGGCAAGGAATTACCTTCAGAAGAAATATTTGCCATTGCCTTCGCCGATGTTCAGACGAATATTGAAAATCGCACCATCGGCAAGATTGCCACCCACGTCAATTACAGTCTGCCAGGTGGTCGCAGCCTGATGATGAAATCTAAACGCAAGCTTAAAAACATTGAGGGCCCGCCTTACCGCGAGCAAATGATTGAAGCTGATGAGCGTTGGGGCGATCTAAAGACCTGGCGCGTCATCAAGGCTGTCAGTGATCCGATCACGTCGCAGTATTTTCTCAATGCGATTGACAGAACTTTCGATGAAACCGGTGCAGTGGTTGCGCAACCAGAAGAAAGGCAGATATATGTAACGCTGTTTATTCGAACACTGTGGATCAGTGGGCTGGTGACGTTACTGACGCTGATTCTTGGTTATCCTATTGCTTATCTTATATCCACCACACCTCCACGTATCAGCAATTTACTGATTATTATGGTGTTGCTGCCGTTCTGGACATCGCTTCTGGTGCGGACGACGTCGTGGATTGTGCTGTTGCAGACCCAGGGTGTGCTGAACGATGTAATGGTGTGGTTAGGTATCTTGTCTGACGACGGCCGGATTCAGATGATCTATAATTTAAACGGCACGCTGGTGGCGATGACGCAGATATTATTGCCGTTTATGGTATTGCCTATGTACAGTGTCATGAAAACCATACCGCTGTCTCAATTAAGGGCCTCACAGTCACTGGGAGCGAATCCGTTTACCACCTTCTTCAAGATTTTCTGGCCACAATCAATACCGGGTATCGGCGCAGGCGGATTGCTTGTCTTCGTACTTTCAGTGGGTTACTACATTACCCCGGCATTGGTGGGTGGTAGCTCTGGGCAAATGATCAGTAACCAGATCGCTTTTCATATGAAGAGCTCATTGAACTGGGGACTTGCTGCAGCATTGGGCACAATCATGCTTGCTGGTGTGTTGGTGCTGTATTGGCTTTATGATCGTATTGTCGGCATCGACAATATGAAGCTGGGATAGGGGGCGACATGGCTTTACCTGCATATACAGGAACTCTGGGACGTGTCTGGCATTACACCTTCCTGGTAATCTGTGGATTTGTATTCTTTCTGTTGATGGCGCCAATCCTGGTGATCGTCCCCCTTTCTTTTAACGCTGAACCCTACTTCACTTTCAGTGAAGCGATGGTGCGGCTGGATCCTGAAGCATATTCCACTCGGTGGTATCAGGACGTGCTCGGAATCGGTGAGGGTACCGGTGCAAACCGTGGGCACGAATGGGCTTTCGCAGCGCGCAACAGTATTTTTATTGCGATATTTGCGACGCTACTTGCTACCACTATTGGAACCCTTGCCGCGGTTGGCTTGAGTCGGCCACATATGCCATTTCGTCGACCGATTATGGCGCTGCTGATCTCGCCGTTGATCGTGCCGATTATTATTACTGCGGCCGGGATGTTCTTTTTCTATTCCAAGGTGGGGCTTGCGTATACCCATGTCGGGGTGGTGTTAGCGCATGCGGCAATCGGTACGCCGTTTGTGGTCATTACCGTGACTGCGACCCTGGTAGGATTCGATGAGACATTGATTCGAGCCTCTGCCAGCCTGGGCGCGCAGCCGCTTAGAACGTTTTTTAAAGTGATACTGCCGCTGATCACTCCCGGCATTGTCTCGGGCGCATTGTTTGCTTTTATTACTTCATTTGACGAAGTTGTTTTGATTTACTTCCTTGCGGATGCCGAGCAGAAAACCATCCCCATTCAAATGTGGTCGGGACTGCGTCAGCAGATCAGCCCAAGTATCCTTGCAGTTGCGACGTTATTGATCACTTTTTCAGTGTTTCTGCTGATTGCGGTGGAGCTACTAAGGCGGCGCAGTGAGCGCCTGCGCGGCATGTCACCGCAATAGTGAAGTGAATTTACGATGATTTCGCCACATTTTTTTTACATTTGCGTACAAAACTATACAAAATTGTAATAAATCTGCACTGGTACGTGAATTCGCTGGATATAATTTTTTGTTTTCGTTAAATTTCCTGCAATTAGTATTGAACTGGCTAGTCAACCAAGACCAGGTCAAGTCAGATATTAGTCGCTTTTTTTTCTCATCGCATAATTAATCAATCTGTGGAGGATTGCATGCATATATCAAAACAAACGACCGCCATTTCCGCGGCCCTGCTGGGGCTTGGTTTGATCGGAACCGTATCGGCTGCCGAAAAAATCAACTTCGTATCCTGGGGTGGTGCCTATACCGCAAGCCAGGTAAAGGCCTGTATCGAGCCATACACCGCTAAAACCGGCGTTGAATTCAACGTTATTGACTATAACGGCGGTCTGGCTGAAGTCCGTACCCAGGTGGAAGCGAACAATGTTCAGTGGGACATTATCGACCAGACACCACAGGACGCAATCCGCGGTTGTGACGAAGGTCTTTACGAAGAACTGGATCATTCACAGTGGCTGCCTGCGCCTGATGGCACCCCGGCGACTGAAGACTTCGTAGAGGGCGCCCTTGGTGACTGCTATATCGGCAACATCTCCTGGGCGACCGTTCCAGCGTTCGACGCTTCAAAAATCAGCGGCGAAAAACCGACTTCAATGGCTGACTTCTGGGATACCAAAAAATTTCCAGGACGTCGCGGTCTGCGTAAAGTGCCTCGCGTAAACCTTGAGTGGGCGCTGATGGCTGACGGTGTTGCTAATGAAGACATCTATAAAGAGCTTGCCACTGGTGCCGGTGTTGACCGGGCGTTCGCCAAGCTGGATGAGATCAAAGACGACGTCGTATGGTGGGAAGCTGGTGCCCAGCCTCCACAGATGCTGGCTGACGGCGAAGTTGTGATGACGACCGCCTATAATGGCCGTCTGTTCAACGCAATGTATAAAGAAGGCAAGCCTTTCGAAATCATGTGGGGTCCACAGGTTTTCGATATTGATACCTATGTTGTAGTTAAGGACTCTCCTAACAAAGCAGCTGCCATGGACTTCCTGAAGTTCTGCACCAGCTCTGAAGCGTTAGCGGATACCACCAACTACATCTCCTATGGTCCTCTTCGCAAATCATCTACACCGTTTGTAAATCCAGATATCCTTCCGCATCTGCCAACTGCACCTGAAAACTTCAAGACTGCATTGACCTATGACATCGACTTCTGGGCGGACAACGCCGATGAACTGACTGAGCGCTTCAACTCCTGGCTGGCTAAGTAAGTCCATAAGAAGTTCGAAGCATCTGTATGATGTTGAAAGAGGCGGGCCTTGTGCCCGCCTTTTTTAATGCCCCATAACTTTCACCCTATGGCAAAATTGCAACTGCAGGATTGTGGGCTGTTTTATTCCATTGAAGGAGAAGGAATACCTCTGACACTGATTCATGGGGTCGGCGGTGATCATGAGCTGTGGCGCGGGGTTATTGCTTCTCTTGGCGAAGGCTATCGAATCTTGACGATGGATATTCGCGGTCATGGCCAGTCTTCGAAGCCAAAAGGGCCCTATAGCCTGGAGTTGTTCCGCGATGATTTGCGCGCTTTACTCGATCATGTCGGATTCGACAAAACCCATCTCGCCGGATTCTCTCTTGGCGGTCTGATTTCCCAGAAATTCGCCATTGATGAGGGTGAAAGACTATTAAGCGTAGCCATCATCAGTGCCATTGCCGGTCGCACCGAAGAAGATTTCAAGCAGGTGCAACAACGTGCAGCATTGTTGCGGCAGCAGGGGGCGCATAGCCACCTGGTTAACGCAGTGGATCGATGGTTTACCGATGAATTTCGCGCAAACCATCCTGAGGTAATGGAATGGCGCAGAAATAAAAGTCTGCAGAACGATCCTGATGCCTATGCGGCAGCCTATCAGGTTTTTGCTGAAAACGATCTGGTTGATCAGTTGAGCAGGGTAACAGTACCGACCCTGGCAATCACCGGAGAGCATGATGTCGGTTCGCCGCCACGCATGAGTGAGGTCATTGCGAACAGGGTCCAGAACGGCAGGGTAACAATATTGCCGAAACTCAAGCATGCGGTTCTGCTGGAAGCGCCGGAAATAATTGCCAGCCTGATCTCTGATTTTATTGATGAAGTCAGTGCCAGAGAACAGGATCAATCGAGCAGTCCGTCAGATCGCACAAGCGCATTCTGATCCCCCAGATGGGCGTCACTCACTTTGCCATACAGATCCTTTACCCGCGTCCTGCTGCCGATCACCCCTGGCTGTTCAGTAAAAGACATGATTAACAGCAATCGATCCTTCGCACCTGTATTTTCTGTCACTTGATGTAATGAATATCTGCCCAGGAAGAACTGCAGATCACCAGGATTCAACTCAAGTTTTCGAACACGGCTGTCATCACCCTGTAGGACCCTGGCAACGTCGCCGTAACACTCATCTGCGGCGCTACGAAGCCCGGGCACGTATTGAAACTGTCCGCCGGATTCCGCCCCCTGCAACAGCATGGTGATGGTGAACTCATTGGTATCATAGTGCCAATTGAACCGTTGCCCGGTTTTACCAACGTTTACGATCATGTTGGAGATCGGATCGGCATAGATATGCAGGTGCTCTTTTTGCAGGCATTCGGCGAGAAATTCGCATAGCGCCTGCCAGTGATATAAACGCTGGCAAGCAGTTCCCGGGTCGAACAGGTCTGCGGTGATGAAACCGTTACTGCGTTCAAGGAACACGTTTCTCGGGTGGTCTGCCGGCAGACTGGGATCACCTGCTCCAAGGTAAACATTACAGGCTTTGTTTGGTGAGTAGTAGACCTCGGGTAAACGCTCCACGGCTTCCTGCAGCAACGACTTTATTCCGGCATTGCTGAAAAAATTCCTGATCACGGCGCAGCCATCCTGGGCCAGCTGCTGGCGAACGTTATCTACCGTTTCACTGCGAAGGGGGCTATTCCTGTTGTTAATCGGGTAGCGTTCAGTGTCGACAATTTGTTCGCACTGAAGCACCGGTTAAGCCTCCATCCTGGTTACATCACTAAGGTCACGGTGATGCTTATAGTCCGGTCGCTGCTCCTGGGTGTATGCATTGGACACAGGATTTAGAATCAAAGAGAAAATAGCGCGATCCCACGGTGACATGTTGTTAGGCGATCCATGGACCAGGGTATCGAAAAAAATAAGGCCCGTGCCCCTTTTCCCTGTTGCCGAGACGATGCCTCTATCAGGATCGATCTTGCTGGCATGATCAATCATTTCACTGACCACTTGCTTATCTACAACCCAGAGCGGATATGAGGTGGTAGTAGTATCGTGGAATGCTTTATGGGCGCCGTATTTATGCGACCCTGGAATAAAGTATAGTGGCCCGTTATATGCACTTACGTCGTCCAGAAAAACATGGAGATTAAGCGCCAGAGGTGCGGGCACACCATCATCGGCATGATGGGTTGCAAAGTCGTAATGCCATTGCCAGATTTCTCCGGAATATGCGGCTTTAATGTTGACTTTGACCTGCTGGATATACAGGGGTTCTGGCCTGATCTGATGCGCCGGACCCACCAGCCGGGGATCACGCACCAGTTTTGCGTAGCAGGCATCGCGCAAATGCAACCCCATTGCAGTGCGTACCACCCCCGATTCTTTTTCAATGATATTGCCTTCGGCATTATCTGACAGTAATGCCGGCAGTCGTGACTTCAACTGATCTATCTCTTCATTGGAAAACAGGTCGGGCAGAGTCAGAAACCCGTCCCGATCAAGTGAAGTTATCTGCTGGGGGCTTAGCTGCATATTGATTCGGCGATTTATGTGGAGTTTACCCGCACCCGGTGAGGGTAGCCAAGTCCGACTGACAGCACTATTTTACTTGCCAAAGCGATGCTTAAATTGGATTATTGCACTGATCCGTTATGTATGCATTGGAACAAACAGGATAGCTATGCAAAGTCACGCGAGAGTTGTAGTAGTGGGCGGCGGTTGCGTCGGAACCAACATTCTTTATAGCCTGGCACACAAAGGCTGGACCGACTGCTGCCTGCTGGAAAGAACTGAATTGACCGCCGGTTCCACCTGGCACGCGGCAGGACTGATTCCGGTTTACTCCTTTTCATATAAATTCGGCAGGTTGATTGCGAAAACTATTGAAATATATGAAGGGCTGGAACAGGAAACCGGCCAGGGCATTGGCTGGCATAAGTGCGGCCAGCTTCGTATCGCCGAATCGGCGGATCGCATGGATGAGTATTTGAATTACGCATCTATTGCAGATACTCAGGGAGTCCGTGCAGAAATTGTTTCTGCCGAGCGGGCCATCGAGTTATGGCCATTAATGAAACGCAGCAGGAATCTTTTAGGTGGTGTCTATAACCCTGATGATGGCCATATCGCCCCGGCGGATGTGACTCAGGCGCTAGCAAAAGGCGCACGCCAGCTGGGGTTGAATATTTATTCCAATACCCAGGTACACCGTATTGAACAACTGCCTTCGGCAGAGTGGAAGGTGCACACCAGTCAGGGCGATATTATCTGCGAGCACGTAGTCACTGCAACCGGCAACTATGCGCAGCAGACGGCGGCCATGCTTGGGTTGTCATTGCCGTGTTTTCCAGTGTTGCACCAATATTGGGTAACCCAGAGTGTGCCCGAAGTGCAGGCGCGCAAAAGCCAGGGATTGGCCGAATTACCTGTATTGCGTAATGAAGCGATTAACGGCTACGTGCGGGAAGAACGGGACGGGCTGATGTTTGGTCCCTATGAGCGTCCGGAAAAACTTGAGCATTTCGCACGGGATGGAGTGCCGGCGTGGTTTGGTGCGGATCTGCTGCCTGAGGATATGGAGGCGGTTGAGGAGAACTGGGCGGCGGCCCTGGATCTGGTGCCGGTACTTGGAGAGGTCGGTATTCAAGCCAATGTGCGTGGACCGATTTGCGTCACGCCGGATAATCTACCGCTATGCGGCCCCGCCTGGGGTAAAAAGAACTTATGGCTGGCTGAAGGATTTTCCGGCGGTATTCTGATGGGCGGCGGCATTGGTCATGAACTGGTGAACTGGATTGTTGAGGGCGAACCCGGCGTTGATTTATCCGAAGTCGATCCGCGCCGTTACGGTGACTACGCCAACAAGGTTTATACAGGCATAAAAAACAAGGAAACCTTTGGCCATAATTTTGGAAAGCATTTCCCGGGATATGAATGGCCTGCGGCGCGACCCGCCAAAACCATGCCATGTTATGACCGCTTAACACAGGCGGGTGCAGTATGGGGGGCAGTTTACGGATGGGAAATTCCAGTCTGGTTCGGCGATCAGGCAAAAAACCAGCAGGATAACTGGAGTTATCGCAGATTTAACTCGATGCCTTTTGTAGGCGGCGAATGCCGGGCCATACGAGAACGCGTGGGTCTTATTGAAATGACGCCCATGGCGAAGTTTGAAGTTGAAGGTGTCGGCGCAGAAGACTGGCTCAACCGAATACTGGCGAACCGGATGCCAGACCAGGTCGGCGGCATCGTACTGGCGCACCTTCTCACCGTAAAGGGCACGGTACGCGCCGAATTTACGGTCAGCCGGTTGGGCGATCACCACTATTATCTGATTGCAACGCCCAGGGGAGAGCGCCATGATTTTGATGTATTACAGAAATCTTTACCTGAGGACGGTAGCGTAACCTTGCGCAATGTGACGCTGGAACGCGGCTGTCTCACCGTGGTCGGCCCTAACGCCCGTGACCTGCTGGCGTCACTGGTGGATGGTGATATATCCAATACAGCGTTTCCCTGGATGACGGCACAGTCCTTAACGGTTGGCCTGGCATCGGACGTGCGTATGTTGCGGATCAATTATGAGGGCGAGCTTGGCTGGGAGCTTTACCATCCAATTGCCTATAACCTGCATCTTTTTGAGGTGATTACCAGCGCTGGCGAAGCGCATGGTTTAAAGCACTGCGGCTATCGCGCCATTGAATCCTTGCGCCTTGAAAAATCCTATCGCGCGATGTACCGCGATATGGATACTGAGCATACTGCATTGGAATCCGGGCTGGAGCGTTTTGTCAATTTCGATAAAGGTGATTTTGTTGGCCGGGATGCATTGCTGATCCAGCGTGACCAAGGGCTTATGCAAAAAATGGTAACACTTAAAATTGAAACAGTAGATGCAGATGCCTATATGAATGAAAGCGTTTATAAAGACGGTCAGCTGGTCGGGCGGGTGACTTCAGGGGCGACATCACATATCGTCGGCAATTGTCTGGCGATGGCATATATCGATATCGATCATACAATGATCGGCCATGTACTTGAGGTGCAGGTACTTGAGAATCGGTGCAGGGCCACTGTGATCGAAGACTCTCCCTTCGACCCTGCAAATCTTCATCCACGAACCTAGGATTACTGATGCCTTTTCCTTCGTAAAAGTTTACCGATTGTGAACGAGGTGCGCGGCATATAGGCGTACTCGGTGCGATCCGTGCGGGTGGGTCGAACGTTCATTCTGGCGACACTGAAAATCACAAGAATTGCATGGGCCAGGGCGATAAATGCGAACAGCGCAGAGGGGCCATAGTTCTGCACAAGGGTTGAGGTGATCAATGGACTGAAAATCGCCCCAATGCCGTAGAGAAACATCAGCGATGCATTTACCTCCACCGATTTACCTTTTTCGGTAAAGTCATTGGCGTGGGCAGTAGACACAGAAAATATCGGAAAGGTGGCGCAGCCGAATAACGCTGCACCGGTAAAGACAATGTAAATATCGACCGAGCCGAGCCCGGCAATAGAGCCGCAGACCGCCACGCTTGCAATAGAAAGTCCGATCAGTACCCATCGTCGATCAAACTTATCCGCAAGCCAGCCTACTGGAAACTGGGCCAGCGCACCTCCCAGTAAAACAGTGGCAAGAAAATACCCGATCTGACTGACGGTTAAGCCGACTTCCTGTCCATAAATAGGGCCAACCATGCGGAATGAAGATGATGTCAGGCCAGCCACAATAACCCCTGCGGCGCCAAGGGGGGATACCAGCGCTGTTTGTATCGGTCGAAGTCGCGGTGCAACAGGGATTTCCGGCTGTGGTGACCGTGACAGCGTCAGGGGAAACAAACAGGCGCAACAAAGAATAGCCAGCAGGTTGTACGAACCATAAGCAGCTGGCTCCAGCACGCCAATCAACAACTGCGCGGCGGATGAGGAAGTGATATCTACCACCCGATAAACCCCCATCACACGACCACGGGATTTATTGGTTACCTTGTCCTGCATCCAAGCCTCGATTACTGTGTAACAGCCTGCTACACACAGGCCGGTCATAATGCGCATACAGGCCCAGGCCATCGGTTCCGTCAGCATGGGGTGGGCGATAGCACCGATCGCACCGCTGGCTGCAAAAACCGCAAAGGTGCGTGTATGTCCAACTGCCCCCATTAAACGAGGTGCCCACCAGCAACCAATAAAAAACCCCAGGAAATGCGCTGAGCCCAGCAAGCCAATTTGCGGTTTACTGAATCCGAGTTGTAATCCAGACAGGGCGTCCAGCGGCGCGATCGCCCCGGAGCTCAATTGAAGCAGTGCGATTGACAGAAACAGCGCGGCGAAAGTGATAAGTGATCGCATAGGATAAATTATGCCTCGAAAGCTTCCTCAGTTGCCGCCGGTTAAAAACCAGAATACCGGGAACAGCATCACAATGGTAACGAGGGCAAAAAGCAGATTCCATTTTACCGATAGCGTCATACCGTCGTGACCGGAAGCCCGAGCCATTACCAGGATCACGGTCACCATGGGGGATGCGGTCATGGCTACGGCCCAGCCGCAGGAAATCGACAACGCCAATAGCGTTGGCTCGATGGGCAGATCTGGCAAGCTGCCAAACATGCTGCCGAGAAATACCGCAGCGACAATCGGACTCAGTGCGAGGAATGCCGACGCCGTGATTGCGATAGGAATCAGGGACAGAAATAAATACTGGGGCAGGGTGTTGATACCAATGGCGTTGACCAATTGTTCCGCAGGAACCAGAGCGGAAGCAGCACGGCCGATAAATCCGGCGCAGGCGAGGGTGATGGCGATGGGCGCTGCCCCCGGCATCTTGTCAAATATGATATTCGAAATACGCCTAACAGTTTTGCCGAGCGCTGTTGGTGTGATACCGCCATGCTGCGCAATGAGCCAGCCAACAAGCATGATGGGGCAGGCAACCATTAGTCCGTAAACAACCGTATCATTGGCCAGGCGACTAATGCTGGTGGCGAGAAACAGTAACCAGAAAAATGCTGCGGCAAACAGCAACATCGCTTTCTTTGGCAATACTGGCGGCGGTGGTCTCGGCCCTGTTCGCGCCGCTCTGAGATTTTTGAATCGTAAGTAATCCTCAGCCCAGCCAATAAACATTGCCACCGAAGCGATAATGAAGCCGCTGATGATCCACTGCAGTCGGTCGATACCAGGCATCAGATCTAATAATGTCAGCGGCGCAAGCGCAGTGGGGGACCAGATAATGCCCCATGCAAAACCGCGAATCACCGCTGATAGCTGTCGTTGTTCCCGCACAGGATTCAGAGCATCTCCGGGATTGGCGGCGATGACACCTCGTTGAACCAATGGGGTCAGCAAACTGATGACGCCGAGATTAAACAGCACAGACATTATGCCAGTGCCGAGATATAACGAGATAAAACGGCGCCCGGGAGGTTGCCGGGTGGTGAATTGTCCGCATTCCGCTACTGAAGGTGAACTCTGGGCTGCTTCATAAAGAAAACCCAGTAAGATGATAAAAGCCACCATGAAAGCGCTTTGGGTCAAAGCAATCCGGTAAGTCGCAGCAGGGTCAGGGTGGACCAATGCGATGGTGATTGCTAATGCGAGGCTGATGCCAAGCAGAAATTTTTCACGTATTCCAAGGCTGCCCAGTGAAACGATAATTATAATGGCGAGGCAGAGGAAGGACAGGTCAGCAAACAGCTGCTGAGACGCATGACGTGCAATCAGCACAAACAGGGTTATGCCCAACATGCTATATGCCAGTAGCTTGCGTGTCACCAGTTCAGCCTGAGGGGGTATGTTTCAAAAAGTTTGGCCTGGTGGAGGTCGCACTGGGTGCAGTCGTTATTGAGCCCGGGTAATGCAGGTATTCTGTCTTAATAAATTTATATTGTCATCCATGTTGTTCCACTGGACCTCCGGATCGGACAAGTGAGCCTGACCAGGGGTGTATCATTACTGTAAACCCCGCCAAACAGAAATCTGGAATCTCGCCATCAACGCATTCAATCTGTTGTCGCGAATACAAGGTGTGCTGATAGACAGAGTGTTCAGTATAACCTGTGGTCAATGTTATGATCTGCGACATGGCAGGTTTAATGCGATGGTGTTAACCAGGCTGAATCCGTTGCTGGAGCGTATAAATACTTCAGCTGAAATTTGTGCAGGTTCAGGTGAATTCTGCCTGTATATGCTTGTTCCACTCATCTATTCCAGTAGTATTTTATGTTAGACGTTAAACTCTGTTTTGTGTGCGCAGCGATCGTAAGCTGTTTATCAGTGGCCCGATGACGGATAAATCAATTAATTCAATGCATTGTGAGCTTCTTGAGCTTGGTCCATTGCTCGATCTGACTGAAGCAATATCGCAACAGGTTTATGATGCTGATTTTCGACCAGACCTGATTATTGCCATTGCCCGAGGCGGATTGGTTCCGGCGCGTTTTGTAGCAGACACTCTGGGGATTTCGTCCATCGCCTCGGTCACGGTTAGACACTACACAGCAGGCGCAAAAAAGAACGAAGGGGCCTTTGTGGCGCACCCGGTCAACGCAGATATCAAGGGTCAGCGGGTGCTGGTGGTGGACGATGTGAATGATACCGGGGACACCTTCGAGGTTGCCTTACCGTATATAGACAGCCTGGATCCTGCGGAGGTGCGGACGGCGGTGCTGCATGAGAAAGAGGTCTCAAGCTATCGTGCTGATTATGTCGGTGAAAATCTACCGGAATGGCGCTGGTTGATCTATCCCTGGGCGGCGGTGGAGGACCTGAGCAGTTTCGTCATCGAACTGGCGCCAATCGCAGAAAACCGTTGTGGACTGCTTGCACTGTTATTTGACCACTATGGTGTGAATTTCAGTGAGTCCCGGCTGGATCAGGTGCTTCGACTGGTGGGAGAGCCCGGCAGGCGATTTCTTTGCTGAAGTACCTCCGGTTTGGCTTTGATTGTTCGTTATGTCTAACGAGTGGGGAGGCTGGAAATATATCCAGCATCAAAGTTGTTTTATTGGATCGAATTCAGTGACTTTTGGCAAAGGTTGTCATTCTGTCAGATTAAAAAAACCTGGTTCGTCCAGTAGCGGTATTTTATCATCGGCTTAAATTAAAGCAGCGGCAAGTCTGATAAACCGTGTGCTCGTTTAAATACTTTAGTATTGTTATGGATTGAGGGAAGTATGAACAAAATTCTGTTAGTGATCATGGCGCTGCTGCTCAGTGGGTGCCTGGGAATGCCCGACGCTGTGACCCCGGTGCAGAAATTTGAACTCAACAGATACCTGGGGAAGTGGTATGAAATTGCCCGGCTGGACCATTCTTTTGAAAGAGGGTTGTCCCGGGTCACTGCTGAATATTCGTTACGGCAAGGCGGTGGTATTGAGGTGAAAAACCGCGGTTACTCAGCTGAGAAAGATGAATGGCAGGAAGCGGAAGGCAAAGCATATTTCGTCAATGAAACCAATCAAGGCTATTTAAAGGTTTCGTTTTTTGGTCCGTTTTATGGCTCCTATGTTGTATTTGATCTGGACAGAGAGAATTATCAGTATGCCTTTGTCTCTGGCCCGAATACGGATTATCTCTGGTTGTTGTCCAGAACACCTGTCATTGGGGAAGAGCTGAGGAACCGGTTTATGAGTCAAGCAACAAAACTGGGGTTTGATGTCGAACAACTGATTTATGTTGATCAGGAATAAAACAACAGCCGATATAAACTGATCAGCCAGATTTGTGAAAGCAGGCCTGTTTGCCTTTCCTGCTATCAGGCCTGGCGACAGAGACCTTGATCCAATGCCAAAATGTTACAGATAGTTCCAGGCGACATAACAACGCTCGACGTTGATGTCATCGTCAACGCTGCCAATGCAGCGCTTGCCGGCGGTGGAGGCGTAGATGGGGCGATCCATCGTGCGGCGGGGCCTGAGCTTATGGTTGCCTGCCGCAAACTGGGACGATGCCCCACCGGGGGAGTCGTGATGACGCAAGGTTATCAGCTGCCCGCCAGATATGTCATTCACGCGGTGGGCCCGGTATGGCGCGGGGGTGGGCGTAATGAGGCCCGGTTATTGGCGGATTGCTACGAAAAATCCTTGCTGTTAACGCGGCAATATGGCCTGACAAGTATTGCGTTCCCGGCGATCAGCTGTGGAGTGTACGGATATCCCCTTGCCGCAGCGGCAAAAGTAGCAGTTGACACGATTGTCGACACCATTGAGCGTGAATCACTGGAAATAGAGGTACAAATCGTATGTTTTAACGATGAGGTGGAAAAAGCATTCAGCAATGCCCTGGCATTAAACAGAAAAACCAATGGAACCAGGGAAGTCTAGCCGCGGATAAACCAGCTGATATAGAATCATCATTAGTTACTGCCGAATCTGCGGCGGTGCAGTTATGGAAGTAAATCAATGATCATGAAAAGAGGCGTTTTGTTTTTGTTATCCATGTCCTTTGCAGCGGGTGTTGAAGCAGTGGATTGGCCAGAGTGTGAAAGCGAACTCTCCAGTGTGATGACCGTAGTGAGAGCGTCGCAACCTGTTGTGAGCGCAATGGCGCCTATGGAGGAAGAGCTGGAATCACTGCAAGAAGAATATGATAATTGTGTCCAGTATCCAGAAAAGTACGATTTAAATAAAGACGGATGCGAAATGCTAAGGGAAGAATATAATCAAAAACAGGACGTTTATGATACGGCGTATTCAGATTTCAACAATCAGCTGGATGAACTGAATAGCAGTGTCAGTAGTCTGCTTGGAAAATGCAGTTAAGTTCGGAGCAGTCAGATCAAATTATTTATCGGTGCCTGTTGGCTTTTTAAAGGTGCTGTGCTGACGCCCTGCCCCTCAAGATATTCTCTGGGACAGGGTGATCTATCTGTTATCCGGTGCTCTGCAGGAATCAAAACTGGATATACCAGCAGGTAACACTTGTGAATATCGTGATAAACACTGACGCCACAATTACCAGCCGGAATATCTGGTATTCAAAGTGTTATGCAGATGGTCGTGCTGCTACAGAAAAAGTTTAGAACACTCGGGATACAAGCGATGGGTATGCTTCAGGGTGACAGACTTTGTTTTGCCGTTCCTGCCTTCGTCAGTTACCTGCAGTTTGCGGTCAATTCCGGCATTATCCGATATCATTTTATTCAAATCGGGAAAACGGAAATGCAGAAACTTAATTCACCTGAGTTATTTTTCTCACAATATAATTTGACCATCGCCTCGTAAAGGATAGTTAACAATGACCCCGCTTCTCCTGCTGCTTCTGATCACCGGATGTTACGCTGCCTATAATTTACTGGTAAAAGTCTCTGGCAGTCATACCGAGGTGACTGCCGCTCCCATTCTGGCAACTATCAGTCTGCAGTTAGCCGCGCTTTCGGTGTCTCTTATATGCCTGGCATATCTCAATCGTGGAAATATTAATATTGCTTTGCCTGGAAAGGTTTATTTCTGGGCGGTTTTGGCGGGTGTTTGTATCGGCACTGCTGAAGTGATGTACTTCTATCTGTTTCGCGGACTCGGTGGGGAAAAACCGATGGCGGCCAATGTCGCCATACCGTTTATCGTTGGCGGAACCATTGCTGTGGTGGTACTGGTCTCGCATTTTGTGTTTCGTGAGTCCATGGGTCTTGGTCAGTGGATCGGGGTGAGTCTGGCTTTCGCCGGGATGATTGTGCTTGGACTGAGCAGCCGTTAACAATGAAATCAGCGGCCAATGTTTGATCCTGTACGGTACCTCGCAACCCGCAGACCATTGGCCGAGGCAGAGACGCTACCCGGCCATTGTTATACCTCTGATTTATTTTTTCAGCGGGAGCGGCAGCAGATTTTCGCCGGCGCCTGGCACTTTGTCGGCCGTGAAGACGAGATACCCAACCCGGGAGACTTCCTGGTGGTGGATACTGTGGTCGGATCCGCATTGGTATGCCGTGATCCCAGGGGGGCGCTGGCGGCGTTTGCCAATGCCTGTCGTCATCGCGGTACCAGGCTGAAAGACCGGTCTGGCAACTGTCGCACTATCGTCTGTCCTTATCATGGCTGGGTCTATGAAACCGATGGTAACCTGCGTGCTGCGCCGGCAATGGAGGCGGTCAGCAACTTTGATATCAGGGCGTTTGGTCTGAAGCGTTTTCGACTGGAAAGCTTCGGTGGCTTTCTGTTCATCAATCACAACGAAGATGCCCAGTCTCTCGCATCATGGCTCGGCGATATGCCAGAAACATTTTCCGGGCATAGATTGAATGAGCTTCGCTGTGTGAAGCGGTTTGATTTTGAGGTCAGGGCAAACTGGAAGTTTCTTATTGGTAACGCCTTAGAGGCTTACCATACCGGTACCGTGCATAAAACCACATTGGGACACCAGGAGTCGGAAGCTGTTGCCAGCACCGGAAACTGGGATGCGTTATTTGTTAGTGGTGCCGAGGACAAAAGCATTTCGACCTTGCCCGGAGAGCTTCAGCCGTTTCCTTTTATTGGAGGATTGGCGGGTAAGGCAAATAGCGGCACATGGTTCAGCGTAATTTATCCTTGCACACAAATTGTGTTTTCTCAGGACTGTGTATGGTGGCTGGACTTCAAGCCGGTGAGTGTGAGTTACACAAAATTGACCGTGGGTGCTTGCTTTCCCGCAGACATTATTGCGTTAGATGATTTCGATGAGCGCGTTGCACCATACTATCATCGTTGGTTGACGGCGACGCCAGAAGATAATGCTATCGCAGAAGCCCAGCAGAGAGGGCACAATGCGGGACTGAATCTTGCCGGCAGATATTCGCTCAGTGAGCATTGTGTGCATGCGCTGGATAACTGGGTGCTTGATCATGTGCTTGACAGCTCGTCGTCCCATTAAAATCATCGCCTTGTAATAATCCCGTTGACCTACAGATAACTGATTTTGGAGAGTTGAGATGATTTTTAAACAATACATAAAATTTGTATGCACACTATCGCTGGTTTTAATCAGCAATGCGTTATCAGCAGATCAACATGGCCATAGCCTGATGATTAAAGATGTCTGGGCAAGAGAAGCGCCGCCAACAGCATTTAATGGGGCGGTATATCTGGTCATCCATAATAGTGGGAAGACTGATCGATTGCTTGGCGGGTCGACACCCGCAGCTGATGCGGTAGAACTTCATACCCACGTGCATGAGAATGGTTTGATGAAGATGCAACGCTTGCCCCAGGTTGAGATTCCCGGGGCAGAGGTAACCGAGTTCAAGCCTGGTGCGCGCCATATAATGCTGTTTGGTTTGCACCAGCCACTCACGGCCGGTAGTGAGTTTGATCTTAAGCTTGAGTTCGAGCGGGCAGGTGAAATATCTCTTGTGGTGCAGGTGTTCAAGGACGGACAGCAGCCAATGCCGTCAATGAAGCATAGTGAGTAAGGCGTTTACACTACTTTTATTGGCATTCACCTGATTGAATGTCGCATAGAGTGGGAGAAAATACCTCAGAATCATCGACGCTATTTCAATCTATTCTGACCTTTGAGTTTGTGGGCAGGTTGTGGTGCTTCATATGATCAGACGGTCGGCTTGAAGACCTGAT
>Ga0055584_100000695_pt1 | contig 31986 bp, 30 predicted proteins | sample OSDHelmetaG_FD_58716 | JGI IMG/M metagenome (GOLD analysis project Ga0055584, IMG submission 58716) | Pelagic marine sediment microbial communities from the LTER site Helgoland, North Sea, for post-phytoplankton bloom and carbon turnover... | ecosystem: Environmental > Aquatic > Marine >... | reverse complement strand
ATAAATCTTTTATGGGAGGAGAAAAAATTGGTGTCGCTGATTTCCCATTAGGACCAGTAGTACACAGATTTTTTACAATAGTCGACAAAAGACCACCAACTCCCAATATAGAGAGATGGTATGAAAATCTTCAAAAAAGAGATGCTTTTAAAAAAATATGTATGATACCCCTTGAATAGAATTATTCTGTTAATCTTGAATTAATTCCGTATCTATCGCATACATCATCGAGTTGCTTCAAAACGGCTGGTGTGATTGGTATACCTAATCTCATATTTTCTTCTATCGCAATTGCTTCTGGTTCTCCATGGATATAAACTTTTTCTTGGTCTGGTTCTTTTTTAGCATTTCTAATAATTTCAAATGTACTCCCCATTTCAGACTGTATTGCTTTAATATCTCCAAAACCATTTAACTTAATTGCGCCCATAAAATGACCCATAGCAGGTCTTTGTGTTCCTCTCGCACCATCTATTCTGTCTCTTAAACTTGTTCCTGTAAGAGCACCACATAGTAATTCTACCATAAGATTTAATCCATAACCTTTATGTCCGCCAGTCTCCATACCAGAACCGCCTAATGGCAATAATGGAGAATCATATGTTAAAACGCCACTTTCATCTAAATGAGGCTTATCTCCCGTCGGAGAAACCCATCCAGGAGTTACCTCTCTACCTTCTCTCAAAGCCGTCTCAATTTTTCCCACAGCTACTGTTGTAGTTGCCATATCTAGCAAAAAGTCTGTATTATCCCCCCCTGGCATAGAAACTGACATTGGATTTGTTCCTAACATTGACTCCCTTGCATATGTTGGGGCAGTTCTTCCCCCACTATTTGACATTGAAATACCAATGTATCCTTTTCTCATTGCCCTTTCAGCCCAATATCCAGCGAATCCAAAATGACTAGAATTTGCAACTCCTACAAAACCTGACCCATAATCATTTGCCATTTCCATGGCAATATCCATTGCCTTACCTGCTGCAATAATTCCAATACCATCGTCTGCATTCAATAGCCCCGTTGTATGAGTATGTTTTATAAATTTCATATCCGCATTTAAATTCAGCGAACCTTTTTCCAGCCTAACTATAAAGTAACTTAGACGAGCTGCTCCGTGACTCCTTACGCCTCTTAAATCTGCGCCTACTAGAACGTCAGCTACCAATTCTGCATCTACTGAAGTTACTCCTGCAGTAACTAAAATAGAACTTAAAAAATTTTTTAACTTCAGGGGATCATATCTTTTTGTACCCTGGGGCAGTGGGGCGGATTCAACCATAATAACTCCAATCTATTTTTTTAATGTATACAATATAGAAAAATAAAATTAAAATATTTATAAATTAATTTTTAACAGATTAGTAAATAAAGATAAATTTTTATTTCTAAATAGGAGGCGTAAATGAAAAAACGATCTGGGGCACACGTACTAGCAGAGTCTTTAGTAAAGGAAGGCTTAACAACAATTTTTGGTATCCCAGGCGTTGATACACTCAGTGTATATGACGCTTTCCTAGATCATCCATCAATCAAAGCGATAAATGTTCGTCATGAGCAGAGTGCTGTATTTATGGCTGACGGATATTATCGAGCTTCTGGTAATATTGGAGTAGCTCTAACTAGTGGTGGACCAGGCGCACTAAACACCCTTACAGCTATGGGAACCGCTCATAATGATTCGTCTTCTATTCTTCATATACTGAACGATAATCCTGCTCATGTAAGAGGAAAAGGTCGCGGTTACTTCCATGACGTAAGGGATCAATATGGGATATTTAGATCAGTAATTGACTTTGGATATCAGGCAACCATGCCTCATGAAATTCCAGATTCGATTAGAGCTGCTTCTACTGCACTGAAAAGTAGAAGACCAAAACCTGCAATGGTTGAAATTGGCGGAGATGCTTTTAAAATTGAAAGTGATATCTCCATTGGAGAAAAATCATCAGCTCACCGAAGGGTTGCTTCTGATTCAGAGCTACTCGAAATAGTAGAAACACTTTCCTCTTCAAAAAAACCAATTATTTGGTCTGGTGGTGGTATCGTCCACGCAAATGCTTCTAATGAATTAATAAAATTTGCTGAAAAAATTAATGCACCTGTAATTACATCTCAAACAGGTAAAGGCTCAATTCCATATGATCATCCGCTACACCTTGGCAATTGGAGCAATGAACAGCCAGTTAGGGATTTCATTAATGATACCGATCTTGTTATTATTCTGGGTAGTCGTTTATCATATTTTCCAACAGGTGGCTGGACATTAAAGTTCCCAGGAAAAGTTATACAAATCGATATAGATCCTGCAGAATTAGGCAGAAATCATCCTGTTTCTATTGGTGCAGTTGGTGATTTAAATGATGCATTAAAGAGAATAAATAATATTATTAATGACAAAAAAATCAATTTTTATACAAACGATCGAAGGAAAGATATTGGACAATTAATCAATAAAATCCATAGTGCATTGGGTAAGCCAATAGAGGTTGATGTACTAGACCAATTACGCGAAGCATTACCAAAAGAAACTATCGTCTTCAATGATCCTACTACTGTTGTGTTTTGGGCCAGATCTTATTGGAAAACATATTTCCCCCGCACATGGTTTGTGCCATCTGGATTTGGTACACTTGGGTTTGCACTTCCTGCGGCCATTGGCGCAAAAGTTGCTAGACCAGACGTACCTTGTGTTGCAATACATGGTGACTCAGGAGTTATGTTTACTATCCAAGATCTTATGACAGCTGTTGAACATAATATTCCAATCATTTTACTTGTCTTTAACGATCAGGGATATGGCGTTGAGAGAAGACACCAAGATCACCTTTATGGAAGAAGAAATGGAGTTGATTTACAATCTCCAGATTTTGTGAGCCTAGCAAAATCATTTGGTGCGAGAGGAGTAAGAGTGGATGATCTCTCGAAAGTTGGAGAAACCGTATCAGAAGTTTTAAAATATAATGCGCCAACTCTTATTGAGATACCATGTGATTTTAAACACCCAGGTTATGGTTCATTTATTGATTGGTCTAAACATTAATAATGTTGATTATTTATAATTTTTTATTATCCTATTATTAGGCCTAATAAACTAAAAATAAATTCCTTTGATTATTTTATTAAATTCTTCAGGCTCTTCAAACTGTATCCAGTGACCTGCATTATGAATAATATGACATTTAACATCTGGGATAATATCTGTCATTCTGACACGTGCATCTTCTACGCCATTAATCAGAGTCACATCAAATTCACCCCAAATAATATCTATGGGTTTTTGTATATCTAAGATACGATTTGGAAGATCGTGTGATGCTACAATATCTAGGCTTCTTACTTTTGCTCCGCTTGTGTTGATAGTTTGTAAATTAATAGCTAAATCATCAATTTTATCTGATTTATGAATCATCATTACAGATAAATTATGCCTTTGAGCTGCATATAACTCTTCCTTATTATTTACCTTTCTCCAACTTTTCATTTTTGGTCTTATGAAGGGCATATTTCCTGTTCTGTTATAACCAATCAATGTAAGGCGATTAACTCTATCTCCTGCAAACTTAACCATGTGCGATCCAATAGCTGACCCAAAGGAGAAACCGACTATATTATAAACTTCATCTGGCATTAGCTTAGCTAATCCATTTACTAAAGTCATCGCATATTTGTCTAAGCCTGGTAATTCTGGAAGTGCTTCTGATGTTCCGAATCCTGGCATATCAGGAATTACCAATCGAAAATCTTCTGATAACGATATGATGTTATTAAACCAATGTAACCATGAACCGTAACCACCGTGCAATAATAATAAAACCGGGCCTTTATCACCCCATATGCGAAACGATATGTCTGTTCCGTCATCTGACGGAATAACCCTATGGTTACATGATTTTAAGAGGCTATTTATTTTGTTTTTAGTTTCTTCTTCCACTGTAATTATCCATTTGGTTATTTTTTAAATAATGTATTTCTCATTTGTTATAATATATTTAAAGTAATATAATAAACAATATATTATAAGACACAAAATTTATCCACGAAGGTAAAAAAAATTCGATATCCTGCTCTTCATAATAAGTATTTTAGGTATTATCTATTTGGTATGTCTTTGTCTTTACATGCAGTTTGGATAACAAGACTGGTACTTGGGTGGATAGCATGGGAAACAACAGGTTCAGCAGCTTATGTAGGTCTATTATCTTTCTGCCTTTTTGCCCCTTCATTAATTGCGACACCGCTTTTTGGAGTTCTTCTTGATAGGATTGAACCCATAAAACCTGCTTTTATTAGCCAATTAACTCAATCGCTGATGACATTGGTTATATTTATTCTATATACCACAGATAATCTATCAATATTAATATTAAGCTTTGTTGCTTTTGTCATTGGGGTAGCCAATAGTGCTTATGGTTCAACACGACAAACAATTGTGCCTAGAATTGTAGAAAAGCAAGCAATCTCAAATGCAGTTGCATTCAATGCTATGAATTTTCAAGTGGCTAGGCTAATTGCTCCTGCAGTTGGAGGTTTGATGATAGCGGCCTATGGTACTGACGTAACTATTTTGATAAATTCATTATTGTTTATTCCAGCTTTAATAACAATTAGTTTATTAAAGCTTAGACCAAAAGAAAATACTGTACCTGATCGTAAACCTTTTTTGAGTGAACTATTAGATGGCGCTAAGTTTGTCGTTAAGCATCCTATTATTAGAGAATGCATGATGATGACATTTATAGCATCAGTAATTATTAGAGGTTCATTGGAATTATTGCCTGTTCTAGCTGATGGAGTTTTTGAAAGAGGAGCTCAAGGATTAGGGCAGATATTAGCTGCTGCAGGCGGGGGAGCACTGTTGTCATCGATCCTTGTTGCCTCAAGAAAAAAAGTTATAACGACAGACGGAGTGACCTCGATTTCTAGGCTGTCACTAATTTGTGGTCTTGCAGGAATATCATTGCTTGGTATTATAGATAATTGGGTGCTTGCAATTATAATGGTATCCATAATAGGATTCTTCGTTACAATTGTTGCTATAGACAATCAATCTACAGTACAGATGCAAGTAACAGATTCTATTAGAGGGCGAGTTGGGAGTCTCTGGTTAGTTGTGGCAATTGGTGGCAGTGCAATTGGTTCTATTTTTCTTGGTTTATTGTCTGATGCATTTGACATATCATCCACATTATTTTTTGCTGGTCTAATTGGTATTTTAATTGTAAGTACTATAAAATTAGCAGATAAATATATACGTTAAATATGTTTATATCATCACTGATTCAGTTATTGAATAAATTATAAGAAAAAATATGAAAAACGGACTTAGTAAACCACCTCCAATTGCTTTATTATTTATAATGTTATTTGCTGGACAAATTGCATCCACAATATTTATTCCAGGACTACCTAATATTGCTCTTGACCTTGATGTCAGTATTGCAATGGTTCAAAAAATGGTTCCAACGTATCTTGCAGCTTTCGCAATTGCTCAGCTTATTATTGGACCTCTTTCTGATAGATTTGGAAGGCGAATAATTGTTTTATGTGGAATAATAATCTTTATAATAGCAAGCTTATTATGTGCCTTTTCAGATGATATCTCTGTGCTACTTATTTCAAGATTAGCTCAGGCAACGGGAGCGTGTTCAACTCTCGTAATTAGTAGGGCTATAATAAGAGATACATCAGAAGGTGTTGCTGCTGCTCGTGCAATGTCTTATGTGGCAATTGCTATGGCAGTAGGACCAATAATGGCTCCTTTTGTAGGTGGATTTCTAACCGCATGGTTTGGGTGGAGGGCAACATTCATCTTTACGTCCAGTATTGGTATAATAGTCTTTACTTCTGTGTTCTTAATGTTAAAGGAAACACTACCTCCAGAAAAACGAAATCCTCCCAAAGTAACACAATTATTCGAAACATATAGATCGTTATTAAGAAATAAACAATTTGCTTGTTATAGCATAATAGTGGCTTTTGCAAGCGGAGCAATGCAAGCATATATAGTCTCATCTCCAATAATATTTATCGTTGTAATGGGAGTTAAGCCAGAAGTATTTGGATTTTATATTATGGTAATGCCATCTCTTTTCGTTTTAGCAACTTATATTTCAAGACGCCTAAGTGAGTATATTACAATAGATAAAATAATAATTATCGGAGGCTTATTTAGCTTTGGTGGAGGAATTCTACAATTATTTTTTGGTTTAATGTTGGTAGAATCTCCATTACCAGTTTTAATAGCCTTTGCAATTTCAAATTTTGGTACAGGTCTTTTGCTTGCTAATTGTTATGCACAGGCACTTAATTCTGTAAAACCTGAAATTGCAGGTTCCGCATCTGCTTTAGGAGGTTGTCTTCATTTTGGTTATGGAGCAATCATTACTTTTATACTTGCAAATATCGAGCAAACATCCTCTTTTGTATTTAGCGTTGCCCAACTCACTACTACGACATTCGCTATAACAACAATAATTATATTAATCTTTGTTGTTAAAGCTAAAAATTAAAAAGGAATAGATTATAAATATTCAATATTTTGAAAGATATGAGAAATATAGAAATTACCTTTCTTCTATTTTACTATTTTCCTGTATTGCTTTTGTAGTACTTGCAGAGTGGGGAGTTGGAAATTTTTTCTATTTAATAGCTAGTATAATAATTGGAATATTTGTCTTAATTTCATTAAATAATCTTCAGCTTTCAAGAAAAATTTTTGTATTTACTGGGTTCATCTTAATAATATTAGCAATAATAAAAATACCTACATGGCCGAGTTTAATTCAAACTTCACTTCAAAGTTCTGCTTTCGTAGCCGCCTTCTTTCTATCTTTATCTTGCCTAAGAAATGCAGCATCTTCCTCTCATGCTATAGAAAAATGCGGTGAATTCTTAGCTAATCAAAATCCAAGTAAAAGATGCTTAGCATTGGTACTAGGGGGGCATATATACGGCGTGATACTAAGTTATGGAGCAATTTCATTACTTGGCAGTTTAGCAGAAAGAGGAGCTAGAAAAGAAGCAAATATTGAGATTAGAAAGATTAGAACAAAAAGAATGTTATTGGCTGTACAAAGAGGTTTTATAGCAATGACATGTTGGTCACCTCTCACTTTTTCTATTGCAATAACAACTTCATTAATTGATGGATCATCTTGGTCTGGAGCTGCTATCCCTTGTTTTATAAGTGCGTTAATCCTGATGGCACTAGGGTTATTACTTGATTTTTTCTATAAATCTAAAATTAATATAGATTCAAATAACTTAATCAGAAAAACAGGTTCTTGGAATACTGTAATGCCGCTTTTATTCTTATTTATTTTTTTACTAAGCTTAATAGGATCAATACAATATATCACAGATCTAAGAGCGGTTGCTGTTGTAATGCTTATAGTTCCAATATTTAGTTTATTCTGGATTATCTATCAGAACTATAATAGCAAAAACTTAAATATTTTATATATAAGAACTAAAGAGAGGGTTTCTGGATACATATTTAAAGATATAGTAAACTATAAATCAGAGTTAATATTATTAATTATGGCAGCATTTATCGGCACCATGGCATCTAGTATTATAGCTCCCTATATTAATGGTGATGTAATTAATTTCTCCTCTATTCCCTCCTGGTTGGTGCTAGTAGGAATATTATGGCTAATGCCAATAACTGGCCAAATAGGTATGAATCCTATTTTAGCAGTTTATCTGATAGCCCCACTACTTCCGCAAGCAGCTAACTTAGGTGTCTCGCCGAATGCAATAATATTAGCCCTAACTTCTGGGTGGGCCTTATCGGGAATTAGCTCGCCTTATACCGCCTCTACATTATTAATTGCCGACCTCGCTAAAATTACACCTATCCAAGCAGGATTAAAGTGGAACGGACTATTTACATTAATGGGAGGTTTGTTATTATCTTGTTGGGTTATATTTATTAGCCAATTTCTTTAAATGAGGTAACAGTGAATTTCATAGTACAGTATAAATGGTTTATAGTTGGAGCAATTCTAGGAGTATTGCAACTTTCTATTACAATTATTAGAGGAAAAAGAGTAGTTAAAGGACCTTTTTTATTTTTAATATTTGGAGCTATTATTGGATCGGTATTCTATGGCAATATAATAACTCTTGTTGATAAATATATATTATAAATATAGTATTATTATGAAAATAAGATCTTAAATTAGGGAGAGAATAATGGCATTAAAATATCCGCCAATCCATATTGATGATGTACCAATTACAAATATGGAAGAAAAAAATGGGTGGCATATATCTGAATTCAGATTACCAATTACAGGAGAATCTGGAAGTTCTACTACTGTATTTCATTCCATCTTTAAATCAGGTTCTACTCACAGTAAACACTTACACTCTAAAAGTGAAGAAGTAGCAATATATCTAAAAGGAAACGGTGTTGTTGGCCAAGGAACCGGGAGAGCAAATATTAGAGCAGGGCATTGTAGAGTAATGCCAGCGAATTCTGAACACTTCTTTCACAATGAAACTCAAGATGATGATGCAGAAGTAATTGGATTCTATATAGGCGCAAAAGATGTTGCTGATTCTGGATATGAATTCTGTGGACCAGTAACCAAAGAAGATCTAGAAATGCCAAGAAATGGATTTCATGAAGGGATACTTGTTCATTTAGATGACGTAGAATCAGAAAAAATGAATAAAGACGAAGGTTGGTCAATAACCGATTTCAAACTACCTATAAGCAAAAAAAATGGATCTTCTACAACTGTTTTTCATGCTACATTTATGCCCGGAGCAGTACATAAAAAACATATGCATGAAAATTGTGAAGAAATATATTATATAATCTCAGGTCACGGCTTAGCTGGGGCTGGCGATGAAAAAGCAGAAGTTAGAGGCGGGCATTTCCATTATATCCCAAAAGGAGTAAAGCATTGGCTATATAATCTAAGTGACAGCGAACCTATAGTGGCTGTAGGATTATATATTGGTGCTGGCAGCGTCGAAGAAACTGGTTATGTATACCTAGGTGATGTAACAGAAGATGATATAAAGATTTAAAAGGAGCAACTAAATGAAATTATTATATTTTAATGACTACAGATTAGGCGTATTGAGAGATGATACTGTAATTGATATTACAGATATTTTATTAGACATCCCTCATCGAGATACACTCGACTTAATGAATGGTTTAATTGAAAATTTTGATGCTTATAAAGTCAAGATAGAAAATTTCATAAAAAGTTCTAGTGGTATTAATGTAGACAAAGTTACATTAAGAGCTCCAACACCTAGACCATCAAATATAGATTGTATGGCTGTAAATTATATGGAAGATGGGACTAGAGCAGAACCAGCTCCAATAAATGCATTCCATAAAGCAGTAAGTACAATAATTGGAGACGGTGAGGCTATGGAACTTACCGATATACCCGCAACAGTATTTGAAGGCGAAGCTGAATTAGCACTTGTTATAGGTAAAAAAGCTCACAATATAAAGGCTTCAGATGCTATGGATTATGTGTTTGGTTATACAAACTTTATCGATGGGTCTGCGAGAGGTCTACTTGCTTCAAATTTCTTCTTTTCAATGAAATCAAGAGCTAGCTACACTCCAATAGGACCTTACCTAGTAACAAAAGATGAAATAGAAAATCCTCAAAATCTGCAAATTACTCTAAAAAATAATGGGCAGGTTATGCAAAACTTTAATACCGATGATATGGCTCATAATATACCAAGATGTATCGAATGGCTCAGCTCAATTCACGTATTGCAACCAGGAGACATTATTGCAACCGGGACTAATCACAGGGGCTTAAATCCATTTATGGATGGTGATAAAATAGAATTGGAAGTTGAAAAAATTGGAAAGCTTACAATTAATATTACAGATCCATTAAATAGAAAATGGGCAAGGATAACAAGAAGGGAACACGTTGAAGAACTAAAGCTTCAAGGAGCGCATACCCCCCAAATTAGCGGGAAATATGCGCCTGATAATGTTAACAATAAAAAAGATGATAGTAAATCACGCCTACTAACAAGCATCTAATTTATTTAATACTGAATAATTCCAAGGCAGACTTGCCAGCTACATTTGATATTTGATCATCTGTTAGCTCGCTTGTAGCAATATGTTCAATTGGATAATATTCTGCCATATCGTAAGGATAATCAGTTCCTAGAACAATATGCTTATCTCCATATATTTTTATCAGGTATTCTAACTGATGCCTTGTAAATACAGTAGTATCAAAATAAATCATTGAAAGATATTCAGAGGGTAATTTATTAAGATTACCCTTTGCATCTTTTCTTGCACCCCATGCGTGATCAATTCTACCTGAGTATGCTGGTAAAAATCCACCTCCATGTACTGCGAAAATCTTCAAATTAGGAAATTTTTCTAATAAACCGTTAAATATTATATAATGCAAAGCAACCGATGTATCTAATGGGTTTCCGATTACATTAGTAAAATAATATCCAGAAAATCTTTCTCCATGCGAGAATCCTAAAGGATGAAGCATAACAACTAAGCCTAATTTTTCAGCTTTTTCCCAAAATGGATCAAATATCGGATCCGATATTTCCTTACCGTTAACGTTAGTTAAAATTTGAACGCCTTTAAAATTTAATTCGTTCTTTATATAGTCTAGCTCACTAAGACAAATATCCATTTCCTGCAAAGGAACTGTTCCTAAACCAACAAATCTATCTGGTTTTTCTTCAACCCATTTTGCAATTCCATCATTAACTAAACGTGAAACCTTAGCAGCATCCTCGCCTTTTGCCATATAATAGCACTGATTTGGCACTGAAGCTAAAACCTGCATATCAATACATTGAGTATCCAAAACATTAATTCTGTCCTCGATAGAAGTTAAAGCAATTGTTCTTTCTTCATCTTGAATTTTTTGTATCTTTAAAGTTTCTTCACTTGAATTATGCACAAATGGGATATCTCCTAAATTATACAATGGTGCAATATAATCATGGGCTTCTTGTATGAGTATATGGGCATGCGTGTCTATAGTTCTTGTTTTTAACCTGATTGGATCAGTTGAAACAACTCTACCTGAAGTAGGTCCGTATCTATTTAACTGACTACCTCTGTCTTTTGTATCGATAACACTGTGTGACATTTTTTATTATCCTATTCTTTTAATTTTATTATATTATAATGATATTATTATTTACTAAACTATAATTCATTCTTATAACTCAATGTATAGATTAAAATGCTAAAAATTAATAAAAAAAAATATAATTTACTAGATCTTTATAAAAGTATCAGAGATAAGAGTCTTTCTCCAATTGATATAGCAGAAAAAGTAATAGAAAATTACTCTAATACTAAATCAAGTCTTAATGCCTATAGAGAATTTGATCCTGATAAAATCTTAAATCGAGCAAAAGTAGTAAACAAAAAAATCAATAAGAGTATTGATTCTGGAAAATTAATGGGTATTCCAATATCTATTAAAGATCTATATGGGGTAAGTGGCTACAAGACATACGCCGGTACGCCATCAGCTTTACCTATAAAATGGGAAGTAGAGGGTCCTATAGTAAAAAATACTCAAAAGCAATGTGCTCTTATCACAGGAAAAACCCATACAGTTGAATTTGCTTTCGGGGGACTTGGAATTAATCCTCACTGGGGAACTCCAATAAACCCATGGGACTCAAAAAATCATCGTGTTCCTGGTGGTTCTAGTGCGGGAGCTGGTGTTAGCATAGAAACTGGGACAGCAATGATTGCATTAGGAAGTGATACCGCAGGTTCAGTAAGAATTCCAGCTTCAATAACAGGTAATGTTGGTCTCAAAACAACCGTAGGAAGATGGTCTACTGATGGAATAGTGCCACTAAGCACTAGCCTTGATACAGCTGGAATAATGACAAATACTATAGAGGATTTATTTTTCTCATTCTTAGAAATAAATAAGCATTCAAAGATAAAATCTAAAATAAATATTAATGAAATTAATAACTATGTTAATAATTCTTATAAATACGGACTTGTTGATTGGTTCTTCGAAGAATGTGACCCCTATATTAACAGAGAAATATTAAAAGTATTTGATAAAATATCATCCAGAAATCAAAATAAAATTACGGCTATTCAATCGAGTGAAATTAAAGAGTCCCACGCTCTTTTTTTAAAAGGAGGGCTTGCAGCTTCAGAATTTGGATCTTTTATAAATAATGAAATGATAGAGTTTAAAAAAACACTTGATCCTAATGTCGCATATAGAATCAAAGACATAAGTGATTTTCCTGCAATTGAATACATACAAAGAGTAAAAGAATTGAAAGTATTAAGTAATAAAATACATTTATTATTTAATGAAATAGATTTCTTATTATCACCAACCATTATTATATCAGCGCCAAAAGTTTCTGATTTAGTTGAGGTTGATGCATACTCAAAAGCTAACTCAGCATTTTTAAGGAACACTTCTCCAATTAATCTGCTAGGTCTTTGTGCGGTCACAATTCCTGTTGCTCTTGATAATAATCAAATACCTATAGGATTACAAATAATAGGAGCAAAAAATAAAGAAGAAGAAGTAATGATAGCAGCGAGGTCTATAGAAAATATTATTGGCAACAAATATCAATCTTTAAACAAAGATATTTTATAAAATAATTTACCCTTTACTGGAGGGCTTTCTCTAAAAGATCTAACAACTCTTTTGTTACATCGGGCTTTATTCCAAACCACGCTTCCCAGGCTGGAACAGCTTGATATACCAACATTGGCAGACCATTTAATGTTTTGTTTCCTCTCAAGCTTGCTCTTTTAATTAAATCTGTATCAATTGGATTGTATATTAAATCAATAACAATAGCTTCTCTTGGCAGGTCTGAAATATCCATATCTAAAGGATCTTTTCCTATCATTCCTTGGCTTGTTGTATTAATGAAAAGGCCACAATCATTTAAAGAATTTTCCTTTTCATCCCATGGTATTATCTTAATTACATTTCCAAAATATTTTTTTAAAATTTTAGACTTTTCATAAGTTCTATTGGATAACCTTATCTCTTTTATTCCATAATTTATAAGAGAATATAGAATAGCTCTTGAAGCTCCACCAGCACCAATTACAATAACAGGTTTTTTGTTAAAGATATTTTCTGAATAATTGCTTATCAAACTATCCATAAAACCCTTTGCATCATAGTTAGCACCCAAAAGACTCTTATTATTATTAATAGTTATACAATTAATTGCACCTATAGTCTTGGCGCTTTGATCTATTTCATCAACGTAATTTAATGCATTAACTTTATGTGGTATTGTAATATTAAACCCGCGTAAATTATATTGATCAATATCTTCAAAAAAAGATTTCAAAGAATCTGGTGCAATCTCTAACGATAAATATTCTGCATCTACATTGTATTTCTCAAACCAGTATTGATGAATCAGTGGTGATAAAGAATGGGCAATAGGATAACCAATAATTCCTATTTTAGAAATTTTCTTAGAAATTTTCAAAGAACCAACTTCCCATCAAAATTTTATAGATATTTATATATTATAATAACAATCAATTTATTGACATTACAATTATAATTTATACTCTATAGTTTAACGAACAATTATAGCTTTACAGATCGTAGGAAATTCATGATTAAATTTTTAAATAAAATTTTTAGCAGTAAAAATTCAGAAAAAGTTGAAGATATAGCTAAACCAACAGAATTACAAATATCAATTACCAGCTTATTAATAAGAGCCGCTTCAATTGATGATGATTTCGCAATTTTGGAAGAGAAAAAAATAGAAGAGTTAGTTAAAAAATATTTTAATATAGATGATGATGATATGTTGAATATATTACAAGAAGCAAAAGTAAGGGAGTCCAATGCAGTTGATCTTTATTCATTTACAAAGGTAATAAAAGAAAACCTTAATCAAGAAGAAAGAAAAATTATTATTGAAATGATGTGGGAAATTGTTGCAGTAGATAAAAATTTTGATCCGTATGAAAATAATTTAGTTTGGCGTACTGCAGAATTAATTGGAATTTCAACAAGAGATAGAATGAATCTCAAATCAAAGGTAATTAAAAATCTTTAGTTATGTTAACTGAAAAAAAAGTACTTATAATCTTACACCAAGAGAGGTCTACCCCCGGAAGGATTGGATTATTGTTACAGTCACGTGGTCTTAGATTAGATATACGAAGACCTGCTTTAGGTGACCAATTGCCTAATACACTTGAAAACCATATTGGTGCTATCATGTTTGGTGGACCAATGAGTGCTAATGATAATAATGATTTTATCAATTATGAGAAAGATTGGATTAATATTCCAATAAAAGAAAAAAAACCATTTCTTGGAATTTGCTTAGGTGCACAATTATTAACGTGTACTCTTGGTGGAAGTGTTCGTAAAAATAAAAGTGGTCTTGTTGAGATAGGCCATTATCCAATATATCCAACAGACTCAGGAATGAAAATTATTAACTGGCCTACGCATGTTCATCAATGGCACAAAGAATGGATGGAACCTCCGAAATGCTGTGATTTATTAGCTGTAGGAGAAACGGGCGAGGCGCAGGCATTTCGGTTAGAAGATAATATTTATGGAATCCAATTCCATACAGAATTAACATTAGCAATGATACACAGATGGCTAGTAAAAGCTGAAAATAAATTACAATTACCCGGTGCTCAAGAAAGAAAAAAACATTTTGAAGGCAGATTATTGTATGATATGCATGTAAAAACTTGGCTAATTGATTTTTTTAATTTATTATTTAAATAATTTTATTATTAAAAGGTATTTTTAAGATGGCAAAATATGAATGTGAAAAATGTGGAATGAGCATAGGCGTAATGACTTGTGGAAAATGTGAAACTGAACTTTCTCATAGTACTATTACAAAACCTGACGGATCAAGTGTGCACATAAGCGAGTGCCGAAATGGACACGGAAAAGTAAAATCACCGATGTGTTGTGGCCAAGACATGAGTTGTGAAATAGCTTAATTAAAATTACAATAATTTATTGAGTAAAAAACATCTGCTGATTATTAACTTTAAATCCCTCAATAGCTTTTTGCCCTTTTTTGGACAATAGCCATTCTGCTAATTTTTTTGCTCCATTATGATTCAATTTAGGATATTTTTCTTCGTTTAATAATACAATACCATAGTTATTGATTAAATTTATTCTATCTGCCAAAAGTATAGTGTGATTACTTTTATTTTTAAACGATATCCAAGTTGATCTGTCACATAAAGTATAGGCCGAATCTTGAACAGACATATTAAGAGTTGCGCCCATACCACTTCCACTCTCAAAATACCATTCTTGATCTATGCTAGGATTATATACCTCAACTTCATTCCAAATCTTTAACTCTTTAATATGCGTACCTGAATTATCCCCTCGTGATAGAAACCTTGCTCTTTTTTCATATATTTTTTCAAAAGCCTTATATATATTATCTGCATCTCCAACGTTTGCAGGATCATCAACAGGTCCAATTAATATAAAATCATTGAACATCAAATCAAATCTTTTACTTCCATAACCATCTGCAACAAATTGTTCTTCTAACTCTTTCTCATGAACTAATAGTAAGTCACCATCACCATTTTTAGCATTTTTAATAGCCTGACCAGTTCCGACAGCAACTACATCTACCCTTATTGATGTGTCTTGTTCAAATAAAGGAAGTATGTAACTAAAAAACCCTGAATTATCTGTTGATGTTGTCGCTTGTAAAATTATATTATCTTGCTCATCATCCGTACTGGTAAAAATAATATAAAGTAGGGTAGCCATAAAAAACACAAAATATAAATATTTCTTCATGCGTACCTCATTTTAAAAATAAATAATTATCTATAAGAATATTTTTCCTGCAAGATATGATTTTGCCTTTACTGAATTCTTTAAGTTAAAGAAGTCACTTGAATCCGTGTGTTCTATCACCATTCCTTTGTCAATAAAAATTATATCATCTGCTATTCTTTTTGCTTGATGCATATCATGGGTAACAAAAATCACTTTTGTCTTATTTTTGCTAACCTCTTTTATGATATCTTCAACGAACTTAGTTGTAGATGGATCTAAATTAGAGGTGGGCTCATCTAAAAATAATAATTTTGGTTTAATTGCCAACGCCCTTCCTAAAGCTAATCTCTGTTTTTCACCTGCTGATAATAATCTTGCCGCACGATTTTTAAACTCTAACAAATGGACTTTCTCTAATATATCATCTATTTGGTAATTGGATCTCATTTTCCTATTTAAGACAAAACTTATATTGTCACCAACGGATCTTTTCAACAAAACTGGAGTTTGAAAAACCATGCTCTGTTGTAACTTTATTTGATGATTAAGCTTTTGATTATTCCATAAAATATATCCCGTACTTGGAATAATAAGTCCGTGTAATAATTTTAACATTAACGTCTTACCAGAACCATTTGAACCCATAAGAACAGTCAGACCGTCGTTATTAATACTCATATTCGTATTACAAATCAATTGCTTGTTGTCAATATTAAGCGTTACATTAACCATAGATATAGGGAAAATATCCTGAGAAGCAGTTAAAAATTTATTTTCATCATTTCTATTCATTAAATTACACAATCATTTGTTTGAAAAATATTTTGAACCTCTGAGCAACATGGCGCAACCATTTACAAGAAAGGTTATTGATATCAAAATCATTCCTAAAGCTAAGGCTAATGCTAAATCTCCTTTTGCTGTTTCTGAGGCAATGGCAGTAGTCATAACTCTAGTTACATGCGCTATATTTCCTCCTACGATCATAACAGCCCCAACTTCAGATATAGCCCTACCAAAACCAGCCAATCCAATTGTTAATAAGCTATATCTAGCATCCCATAATAATGCAAAAATAGCTGAAGCTTTCGTTATTAATAAGGAAGTAAATAACTCCTCATACTCTTCATAAAGACTCTCTACCACTTGTCTACTCAAAGCAGCAACTATTGGCGTAATAAGTATTGTTTGAGCAATTATCATGGCTATCTGTGTATACAAAAGTTTAAAAGTACCCATTGGACCTGCATTTGATAACAAAAGATATACAACCAAACCAACTACAACTGGAGGCAGCCCCATTAAAGTATTAATCATTAATATTGTGAATCTACGACCAGGAAATCTATAAATAACAATTATAGCTCCAAGAGGAAAACCTATTATACAACCTATAACAGTTGATAAGGTTGATATTTTTAAAGAAAGAAAAACTATTTCTAATAGTTCCTTATTTCCTTCTAAAAGTAAGGTTGCCGCTAAATTAAAAGCTTCAGTAAAACTCTGCATATCAAATATAAATACCTAGCATTGAGTTAATAACCCATGTGCCATTTATGCAAACCTAAATCTGCTTCAGAAAATCTCTCTTTTCCCATAAATTGTTGATGCCAATATGGATACAATAGCTTAGGCTTACTAACCTTATTTAACTTTTCTAACTCCTCATCACTGAGAATTAAATCTGCTGCTGGAAGGTTTTCACTAAATTGTTTCTCACTTCTTCCTCCAATAATTAACGAGGTCACAGTCGGTCTACTAAGCAACCACGCAAGAGATATTTGTGAGGGGGGAACAGATCTATTATTGGCAATTTCTATAATTGTATCAATTATATTATATAGTTTATCTTCATCATGAATAGGAGGATTTTTCCATTTTCTTTCAAAATGACGAGAACCTTTTGGACCAGATTCTCCTCTTTTATATTTTCCAGTTAGTAGACCGCCTGCCAAGGGACTCCATACTAATGTTCCTAATTCTTCGGAAATAGCAATAGGAATCAACTCATTTTCTGCTTCTCGAGACTGTAATGTGTAATGAATCTGCTGGCAAATAAACCTCTGTCTTGAATCTTTGTCTGCAACAGCTAATGATTTCATCAGATGCCACCCAGAAAAATTTGAACAACCGATATATCGAACCTTACCAGTTCTTACCAAGCTATCAAATGCTTCCATAATCTCCTCAAGAGGTGTCATGCCGTCCCATTTATGAGCTAAATAAATATCTATGTGGTCTATTTTTAATCTTTTTAAGCTTGCCTCACATGCTGAAATAATATGATACCGTGATAAACCTATATCATTAGGGCCATCACCCATTGGATTCCATACTTTAGAAGCAATTAAAAGATCATTTCTTTTGCCTTTTATAGCTTCTCCTAGTACCTCTTCCGATGCTCCCTTCGCATAGCCATCAGATGTGTCCACTAAATTTATACCCCCATCGATACACAAATCTATATTTTTTTTAGCCTCTTTTACCCCTAATGAGAATAATGCTTGCGATGGATCTGCATTACCGTAATTCATTGTTCCAATAGCAAGGTTAGATACCTTTAAGCCTGATCTGCCCAGTAGATTATATTTCATAATATCCCCTATAAATTTAAATTGTGCCGCCGAGAAAAATTAAACTGCTGACCCACACATTATGTATGCGTTGCTATACCATCTAAGCTACAACGACCTTAAACTAAGATGTTCAAAGTATTATATATGTTTTATTTTAAACTATTTATAGAATATAATCTATACTATTAATCGATTTTATCACTAAGATGCTCAACTCCAGGATCATCAGGAGAATGTATAGAATCTTGATTTAAAGATTTTTTATCTGAAATAATATTTTTTTCTTTAGGCTTATCTTCTGCCCGCATTAAAGTTGTCTTTATGTAAGGATTTAAATTACTTTGCTTGAGATCGGGATTATTTTCTTCAGTGAATTCTAATGTCTCTCTCGTTTTATTAATTTCTTCTCTATTATTACTTATTGTAATTTTATCTTCATTAGAAATACATGTTAGATCTTCTATATTTCCCCATCTAAACACGTCTAATTCACCTGTAACTGGAGATGCTGGAAGCCACATTGGTGAAATATAGTTATTAGCATACCAAACTGGATCACTTTTTGCATTTAGTCCTTTTACGAGCCATTCTCTAATTTTTCCTTGGTCTCCATTATCTATTGTTTCTATCTCAGACATCAAGATACAAACTCTTTTTTGAACGTTATTATTAATATATGGGTTAAGTGCTTTTCTTGCTTTTTCAACATCAAGACTCTGAATAGCTGCAGTTGCCAGTGAAATAGCAGCTTCTATATTATCTTTAGGACCTTTTTTTATTAAATTTTCAATTCTCGAAAGTCTTTCTTTTGGTGGAATTCCCGGTATAATATAGCTATATATGATTGAAAGATCTGGGTGGGGATTAATTTTCCATGACTTTTCAATTATCCTGTCTGCTTTCGAATACTGACCTTTATCTGAGTAAATTCTTGCGGCTATGGAAGAGGAAGCAATTAAATCTGGTTCTAATTTATTTGCTTCAATTGCTATTTTTAAACTATTTTCAACATCGTTTTCTTCTAGAGCTTGTGCTTCGGCAGTCATCAGGACTGCTTTTTTTCTATTTGCAACTTGTTTATTTATTATCTTATTTTTTAGTTGCATTTCTATAGTTTTTTGAGCACCATTCCAATTCCTATCCAATATTTGAAAATCTAACATTGCTTCAAGAACCCATGGCTCATCTTTTTTATACTCAATAGCACTCGTCAATAAATTTCTCGTTTTTTCAACACTCTCTTCGCTTTTCAAAAGTGTAAATAACCCTCTCATTCCTAGAATCTTAGTATCTTCGTATTTAATCATATTTTCGAAAATATTTTTTAGACTTACACGATCTTCTTTTAAGTTAGCATTTTGTGCTTTTAATATAAGTACGAATGGATTTTCTTTATCTTTAATATATTTATCTACTTTTCTAATTTGTTCATCCGTATCAATAAAATTTCCTGCTGCAACAGATACCATACCTCTTGATAGCGCATCCGTACCCTTTTTATGATTTTTCTTTAAATAGTAATCCTTAACGTAACTGGGTATATTAAAAACCCAATTAACACCTACCCATGCAAATATTATAAATATTGCAAATACAAAGAGACCAATGAATAGAATTAATAAACTAATTGTTATTTCATAACTACCCCAGTTAAGCAGAACAAAGCCAGGATGATCCGATAACCAAGAGATTAAAAATGCCCCAAATAATACAATAAGTAAAAAACTAATTATTTTACTCATATGGATTTTCCTCTAAGATAAATTTCTTATTTTTTTGTTCTAATATGTAATCATTTAAAATTTTTATTTCTCTTAGGAAATCTAGCCTAGAGTTAGCTTTTATTATCAAATTTTTGGTTACATTATTTGGCGGTAGTTTTTTAATCAAACTAATTGCTTCGTACAAATTATCAGTAACAATATAATCTTTAACTTCGCTAAGACTAATATTTTCAATATTATTATCGACCCGACGTATAGTTATCTCTTTTGATACTTTACTTAAAAACTTTGACATTACATCGTAATTACCATTTGTTTTGGGAATATCAATTAATTGCAAACTATCTAAATCTTTAAGTAAACTATCTTTTGTTGGAATCATTTTATAAGACAGAGTTTCAATTTTCTTAATATTTGAAATCTCTGGAAATAATTTCCTTAATTCAATTACTTCGTTTGTAAAAAATTTATTCAAATTTACATTGCTGAGTATATCTTTATATAGCAGTTCTGCTGTGAGTATGTTTCTTGTATTTAAATCCCTAGTCAATTGATAGATCTCTTTTTTCAATAATACTAGATCTTGATTATAATTATCTGACTTATCTAGTAAAACATTTGAAGAAAGTAATGGTTTCTCTAATTCATTTAACTCTTTAATATTTGATTTCTTAGATTTGCTTGTATCGATAGATAAATCTTCTTGCGCTTGAATCTTGTTTTCTAATGATACTATTTTTAATGAGATATTATTAATTCTATTATCTATTAAATTAAATTTTTCTAAATTATTTCTGGGAAGATTGGTATTATAATCATCTATAAAAAGATTTATTTTACCATCAAGTTCAATAATTTCATTTTTAAGTGATTCTAAACCAGATAAACTTATTTCTAAGCTACCTAAAGTAGATAATTTTTTTTCTATGCGATCTATATTATCTAAATTTGAATCAATTTTCTTATCAATAACAAAAACATCAAAAGAGCTGCCTTTAATAATAAAAGAATAGATTAATGATAAAAGAATAAGAGAGAAAGTTGCTATTATAATAATTTTTATAAAACTTATAAAAATTTTTTTAAAGGATCCTTTATTGAATTGATTATTTGTACCTTTTTTATTAATAGAGCTGCCTTCGTCATCTTCTATTATAGTGTCAATTGTCACATTAGGTTTTTTATTACCAATATTATCGCTATGGTTCTCTTGCATATAACACACATCAACTTAGTTTATTAGGTTAATAATATCATCATTCATCGGATATTTGGCTACTTTTACTTTCATATTGAATGCTCTCAATATGTCTGCTATTTCCTCAGATAAACAATACGCACAAATTATTGACGTTTTATTACTTAATTTATTTATTTTAATTAAATTTATAAATATTTCTGCAGTTCTTTTCGAATAAAAAATTATTCCGTCTATAGTATTATTATTAATTGCAGTGACTGTTTCCATTAATAACGCCGTTGCAGAATTAGCCTTATAGACAATCTCTTCACTAGTAGATATTCCAAAATTATTTAGTATTTTACATATATCACAATTTATATCTGCACCCCTTATATAAAGAAACTTATTATTCTTTATTGAATGACTAGTAATTATTTCTAGTAAATCTTCTGAAGTACCATTAGCATGATGTATGTTTTTAAAACCATAATTTATTAAAATATTTCTTGTTGCTATGCCAATACAAAAAAATATTTTATTTTTTAGTTTATTAATATTATGTATTTTTAATAATGAATGGGCAGCATATCTGCTTGTAATAATAAAACAGTTTATTTCTTTTATATCAAAATCGTTCTTTATAAATTCAATCTCTAGCATAGGATCAATTAAAACATCGTGGTGCAAATTTTCCATTAAGCTACCAAGGTGCAAAGAATCCTCCATGGGCCTTGTTAAGATAAATCTCATAGAGAATACCTATTTAATTAAGTGTTTATTATAATAATCTAATAAAGATCTTCCTATATCATAACTTAATTCTTCATAATTCTGAATAGAATCTTTCTTGTTTATATTGAAAACATTAGATCCATCTTCACTTGCTATCATCGCTCTAATATTAATAAGGTTTTCATCCTCAATAATTGCATTAATACCAATAGGTTGCATACATGATCCTCCAAAAACAGAAACAGCACATCGTTCAGCTTTGGCTAATAGAAATGTAATTTCGTCATTTATTCCATCAACTATTTTATTAATCCTATCGTCATTTATTCTAGTTGTAAGTCCTATAATACCTTGTCCAGCAGCAGGTATCATTTTATTAATACTAATCGGAGAAATATAGTTCTTATTAAAATTTAATCTATTAATCCCTGCCATTGCGAGAAATGTTGCATCAACCTCATTATCTTCTAATTTTTTTATTCTTGTATCAAAATTACCCCGAAAATTTTTTATTATTATATCAGGTCTCATGGATTTTACTATAGCAGCACGGCGTGGAGATGAGGTTCCTACCAATGCATTTATTTTTAAATCTTCTATAGATTCTACCTTACCTACAGAAACAAGTGCGTCTCTCGGATCATCTCTAACTAAAACGCCTGAAATTTGAATCCCTTCAATTAAATCACTCTCTATGTCTTTAACAGAGTGGGCCGCGATATCTATTTCTCCATTAACTAGAGCTCTATCGATCTCTTTAGTAAACAGTCCCTTTCCATCAAATTTATTTAAACTATTTTTATCAATAAAATCTCCCGAAGTATTAATAATTTTTATTATAATATCTTCTTTATTTATTTTATTATTCATAATAAGTTGAGAAGAAACTAATTTTGCTTGTTTTAATGCTAATGGAGATGCACGAGTTCCTATTATAATTTTATCATGCTTAGATTTTTGATTTTTCATAAGGGGTCATCAATTTTATTTTTAAAAAAAATTAATAATATTTATCATAACGATCATAACGAAAAATATTATTACATATAAAGATATTGATTTATAACAATTCTAAACTAATAACAATCATAAAAGAAATATATGAACAATAATACTTTAACAGTCTTGGGAATAGAAACAAGTTGTGATGAAACAGCTGCAGCTATTGTGCGAAGAACAAGTGATGGCCAAGGCACTATTCTATCGAATATAATTAACTCACAAATAGAAAAACATAAGAAATATGGTGGGGTTGTACCTGAAATAGCAGCAAGATCTCATATAAGTGTAATTGAAAATGTTATTAAATCGAGCTTAAATGATGCAAAATTAAGTTTTAATGATATTAATGCCATCGCCGTGACTGCTGGACCTGGATTAAAGGGCGGTCTACTTGTTGGACTGACAACAGCAAAAGCTTTATCAATGGCTAGAGGCATACCCTTAATAGGTGTGAACCATCTTGAAGCTCATGCACTCACTATTAGATTAATAAAAAAAATTGAATTTCCATATCTACTGTTGCTCGTTTCTGGAGGTCACACCCAAATATTAATAGTAAATGATGTTGGAAAATATGAACGCCTAGGTACAACAATAGATGATGCGGTTGGCGAAGCTTATGATAAAGTAGCAAAATTACTAAACTTAGGTTATCCTGGCGGACCAATAGTAGAAGAGCAAGCAAAGAAAGGAGATTCTAAGAAAATAAAATTTCCAAGACCTTTGATATATTCGGGAGACTTAAATTTCTCCTTTTCTGGACTAAAAACAGCAGTTAGAAGAGAAATAGAAAAATCTATCCCTTTAACTAAACATGATGCTGAAAATATATGCTCATCTTTCCAAGATGCTGTAATTAGTGTTATAATAAATAAACTTGAAGGCAGCATCAAATTGTTTAAAATAAAGAACCCTAAAATTACTAAACCTGATGTAGTTATTGCAGGAGGAGTAGCATCTAATAAAACAATATATAATTCAATAAATAATCTTTCAACAAAATTTGGAGTTACATTACACGTCCCCCCCCAAGGTTTATGCACTGATAATGGAGCAATGGTTGCCTGGGCAGGTGCAGAAAGATTCTCAAAAAACCATATAGACAATTTATCGATTGAGGTTAAGCCCCGATGGCCATTAGATCCAGAGGCTAAAGCGGCAATAGGCGCAGGAGTAAAAGCTTAAATGAAAAAAAAAATAGGTATTATAGGAGCTGGTGCTTGGGGAACAGCTATTGGTATATTAGCTCATAAAAATGGTCATAATGTTTCACTTTGGCACTACGATTATCAAAAAGCTTTATTGATGAAAGAAACAAGAGATTGTCCTTATTTATTGAACGTAAAAATTAACGATAGTATTATCATCACAGATAAATTAAATGATATCTTAGACTCAGATATATTAATATATGCAGCACCAGCACAAGAATTCAACTCTTTAACTATGAAAATATCAGAATCTAATTCTGCATTTAATAACCCAGTTATAATAGCCTCGAAAGGAATAGATAATAAAATTAATAAGTTGTTAGACAGTATTTGTAAGCACAATCTTCCAAATAGCAATCCAGTTATACTATCGGGCCCTGGGTTTGCTGAAGATATTGTTAAAGAACTCCCTACAGCTCTGACAATTGCAGCTCATGATTTAAAATTAGCTAATATGGTTGGTAACATTTTTGCTAATGAATATTTTCGCCCTTACTTTAGCACAGACCTAATTGGTGTGCAAATAGGTGGAGCCCTAAAAAATATAATAGCAATTGCCTCTGGAATAGCTATTGGTAATAATTTAGGAGATGGTGCCGTTGCATCTATAATTACACGAGGATTATCAGAAATGACTAAGTTCGGTATAGAATTAGGTGCAAAACACGAGACTTTCAATGGTCTATCTGGTATTGGCGATTTAGTATTAACAGCAACAAATAGAAAATCTCGAAATACAAAATTAGGGATTCTAATTGGGTCATCAAAATCAATAGCAGACTACTCTCTACTAAGCGAAGGTGTTCATACTACAAATGCAGTTATACATATTTCTAAGTCCCTTAATATCGGAATGCCCATTACTGAGGCTGTTTATCAAATAATAAATAATAAATATACAGCAAAAGAAGCAATATCATCTCTTTTAAAAAGACCCTTAAGGGATGAATTATAAAAAAAATAGGAGTTATTTATGAAAATATCTTTATCAAATGAAGTCACGGATGATTGGGCAAAAAACGCGTATATCAACGAAGAAAAGTATAATACATTATATAAACAAAGTATTGAGAATCCAGATAGGTTTTGGGGGGAACAAGGTAAAAGAATAAAATGGATAAAACCCTATTCCAAAGTAAAAAATACATCCTATAAGAAAAATAATATTAACATAAAATGGTATGAAGATGGCACTTTAAATGTTTGTGAAAATTGTATTGATAGACACTTAGAAAAAAATGCGAATAAAGTTGCCATCATCTGGGAAGGTGATGAAATTAATGAATCCAAATCATACACCTATAGAGAACTATACGAAGCTGTATGTAGATTCTCAAATGTATTAAAAAAACTTGGCGCAAAAAAAGGTGATAGAATAACAATATACATGCCTATGATTCCTGAAGCAGCCTTTGCAATGCTGGCTTGCGCAAGAATAGGTGCTATTCACTCTGTTGTATTTGGAGGATTCTCTCCTGAAGCCTTAGCTGGAAGAATACATGACTGTAAGTCGTATATTGTTATTACTGCTGATGAGGCTATTAGGGGTGGAAAGACTATACCTTTAAAAGACAATGTAGACGAGGCAATAAGACTTGCTAAGGATCTAGGCACTATCGTAGAAAAAAATTTGGTCATCAAAAGAACAGGGAATAAGATAAACTGGAATTCAAAAAAAGATCTTTGGTTACATGAAGAAGAAAAAGAAGTTAGTGATCATTGCCCTCCAGAAGAAATGAATGCTGAAGATCCTCTTTTCATTCTATATACATCTGGGTCAACTGGAAAACCAAAAGGTGTTCTGCATACAACTGGAGGATATATTGTTTATACCTCAATAACCCATCAATATATTTTTGATTATAAACCTGATGATATATATTGGTGTGGAGCAGATGTTGGCTGGATTACTGGGCATAGTTATATGATATATGGTCCATTATCAAATTGTGCTACAACAATGATGTTTGAAGGAATTCCCAACTATCCAGATGCCTCACGTTTTTGGAATATTATTGATAAACATAAAATTAATATATTTTACACTGCACCAACTGCTATTAGAGCCTTAATGGGAGCAGGTGATCAATTTGTTACATCAACTGACAGATCTTCCTTAAAATTACTAGGCACAGTTGGAGAGCCTATTAATCCAGAAGCTTGGCAATGGTACTATAATGTTGTTGGGGGGGGAAAGTGTCCTATCGTCGATACTTGGTGGCAAACCGAAACAGGTGGAATAATGATAAGCCCCTTACCTGGCGCAATCAGTCAAAAAGCTGGCTCAGCAACATACCCTTTTTTTGGAATTAATCCAGAAATTATGGATTCAAATGGCAACATACAAAAAGGAGAATGCGAGGGCAATCTTGTTATTACCGACTCATGGCCAGGACAAATGAGAACAGTTTATGGAGACCATAAAAGATTTGAAGAAACTTATTTCTCAACTTATAAAAATATGTATTTTACAGGTGATGGTTGTAAAAGAGATAAGGATGGATATTATTGGATTACCGGTCGAGTAGATGATGTAATTAATGTTTCTGGCCATAGGCTAGGAACGGCAGAAATAGAATCTGCACTAGTCTCACATCAATCTGTTACTGAAGCTGCGGTTGTAGGATACGCTCATTCACTGAAAGGCCAAGGAATTTATGCCTATGTTACATTGATGCATAATCTAAAACCCAATGAGAATCTTACCAATGAATTAATTAAATGGGTTAGAAAAGTTATTGGACCAATTGCTACTCCTGACTATATACAATTTGCACCAGGACTACCAAAGACACGCTCTGGTAAAATTATGAGGAGAATACTACGTAAAATTGCTGAGAATGATTTTAATAACCTTGGTGACATATCAACACTTGCAGATCCAAGCGTTGTAGACCATCTGATTAACAACAGAAAAAATATATAGCATACAAACTACTTGTAATTAGAAATCTGAAGCTATTCCTTTTCTCTCCCAATCTCCGTATCTTGTGGGCTCTAAACCTTTAGGACCATTAACTTCTTTTGGTCGTGAATTTTTCTCTTCATTTTTCTTTCTTTCTTCAGCTTCCTTCAAAGCTCTTTGTGCCGCCGAAGAAGATGTATTTATTTCTTTATTCATATATTTACTCATAAGGTTTATATATAATCTATAATAATATATTACAATATGGAGATTATATCCTGACTTACAATAAAAAAGAAGAGAATGGTTCTATATCAAGAGCTTTTGCTCTCGAAATAATAAATGACATAACTATAGATAATAAAAATTTTCAAGAATCAATAGAAAATATTATAAAGAAAAAACCATTTTCGTCTGCAGACAAGAGAGATATTTCACTTGGAAGATTGATTGCCTTAACAACATTAAGAAGATACAATGTTATTGAACTGATCCTAGAAAAATATATTAAAAAATCAATAAAAACCCATTCTCATTCTGTGCATAATATTCTTTGCATTAGTCTCTGCCAAATACTTTATTTAAATACGCCTGCATATGCGGTTGTTAATATTGCTATAGGATTAACCAAAAATCAAAATAAAGGTAAATTTTTAAAGAATCTCGTAAATGCAATCCTTAGAAGGATAAGTTTGGAGAAAGAATTACTTATTAAAGAGTATAATAACCCTGTCCTTATTTTACCTAAGTGGATAAAAAAAAGATGGTTATTACAGTATGGGGAAGTTTTATTAAAACAAATATGTTCTGCACAAATCATAGAACCACCATTAGATCTAACCGTAAAAGAAAATCCTATAGAATGGGCAAAAAAACTAAACGGTACTGTGACAAAATCTGGGTCTGTCCGTCTACAAAATTTTTCCTATATACCAGATATTGAGGGTTATGACACCGGTGATTGGTGGGTTCAGGATGCGGCAGCAACTATCCCGGTAAAAATTCTGGGAGATATAAAAAATAAAAATATTATAGATATGTGCTCGGCTCCTGGAGGTAAAACTGCTGGACTAATCAATAATGGAGCTATTGTAACAGCTCTAGACATAAACAAAGATAGAATTAAAATACTAAATGAAAATCTTAAAAGATTAAAATTCACTGCAACAATAATTTGTAATGACGGGTTAACTTTTAAACCTAAAAATTTAGCTGATGTAATATTACTAGATCCGCCATGCACCTCAACCGGTGTTATAAGAAGGCATCCAGATATCTTACATAGAGTTAATATTAAAAACCTTGAATATTGTATGAATGTTCAAAAAAACTTATTAAAATCTTCTATAAAAATGCTTAAAGATGGCGGTATCATTATCTACTGTACCTGTTCTTTGGAGACCGAAGAAGGAGAAGAGCAAATTGATAAATTTATATCAAAAAATAAAAATGTACGAAGAAGAAAAATTGATCCAATACATTTAGATGGATTTAATACATCCCTTACACCAAAAGGTGATATAAGAATATTACCTAATATGTTAGAAAATGGTGGAAATGATGGATTCTTTATTTCTATGATCGAGAAAATAGATGCATAGTATATGTCATAATAGCATTATAAAAAGAAGAAATTTATGGATAAAGAATATATAAAAATTAGAAAAGCTCTAATCAGCGTCTACGATAAAAGTGGTTTATTGCCATTTGCCAAATTTTTAATTCAGCAAAATGTTGAAATTATATCTACCGGGGGTACCGCTAAATTACTTACCGACAATGGTATTAAGGTAACAAAAGTTTCTGATATTACAAAATATCCTGAAATATTAGGAGGAAGAGTAAAAACACTACATCCAATTATTCATGCAGGATTATTATCAAGAGCTGATAATGGAGAAGACAAAAAAACAATGGATGAATTAAATATATCAAACATTGATTTAGCTATTGTAAATCTATATCCATTTGAAGAAACAATTAATTCAACTACTGATTTCGAAAAGATTATTGAAAATATTGATATTGGTGGACCAACTATCATCAGAGCATCCGCGAAAAATCATAGCAGGGTAACAATTGCTACTGATTCAAATTCATACCAAGAAATAAGCGATCACATAAATAAGTTTGGAGGTACAAGCAATAGCTTAAGATTAAAATTAGCTTACAAGGCTTTTTCTCATACAGCAAAGTATGATTCTATAATATCTAACTGGTTTTCCAAACAAATTGATTCTTCTGATGTAGATTCCTATAATCTCTCTGGTCAGTTGAATAAGAAATTAAGATATGGAGAAAATCCACATCAAACTGCTGATTTCTACTCTATAAATAACAATTCTGGGATAGGCCAGATGAAACAGATACAAGGAAAAGAGCTATCTTATAATAATATCAATGATACCGATGCCGCTCTACAACTAATATTAGATTTTAAAAACTCCCAACCGACTATAGCCATTATAAAACATGCAAATCCATGTGGTGTTGCATCTGCAAAAAATCTAAACGAGGCATACAGGCTAGCTCTTCGCTGTGATCCAGTTAGTGCTTTTGGTGGTATTATTGTTTCTAATAAAGAGTTAGATGCTTCAACTGCTAAGAATATCATTAAAGTTTTTTCAGAAGTGATAATTGCTCCAAGCGCAACAGAAGAAGCCATTGATATAGTTAAAGAGAAGAAAAACCTAAGATTACTTTTATTAAATAATATATATAATTCAGAGGTAGATAATAAAATTATAAAATCAGTTTTTGGAGGTTTCTTAATTCAAGATCGTGATGATTTAATTATAACCAAAGAAAATCTGGAAGTTGTTACCAAAAAAATACCATCAGATGAAGAAATATCTGATTTAATTTTTGCTTTCAAAATTGCAAAACATGTTAAATCAAATGCAATTATTTATGCAAAAAATCAATCTACTGTTGGTATTGGTGCTGGTCAAATGAGTAGGGTAGACTCTTCTAGAATAGCTGCTTATAAAGCAGATTATGCATCAAAATTATTAAATATGGACAAATCACTCGCTAGCGGATGTGTTATTGCTTCAGATGCTTTTTTCCCTTTTTCTGATGGGTTAGAGGCGGCTATAGAAGTTGGGGCAACAGCAGTTATTCAACCTGGAGGATCAATGAGAGATAACGAGGTGATTAAGGCAGCTGATGACGCTAATGTTTCGATGGTATTTACTGGAATAAGACATTTCAGACATTAGCTTTGTAAATTTGCTCCATAATTATTCTCTTTTAATAGATCGTGTGCAATAATACCTTTTGGTTTTACATTAGCGCTTAATTTAGTTGGTAAAAAATTTCCATTTCCAGGATCCGCAATAACCTTATTATTAAAAACAATCACATAACCCCTTAAAATGACTGTTTCAGGCCAGCCTTTTATTATTCTACCTGAATATGGGTTATATCCAGAACCATCAACTACCATATCGTCTGATAATTCTGTTATCGCCTCTGGATCCCATATCACTAAGTCTGCATCACAACCTATTTCAATATCTCCTTTTTGAGGGTACAAACCATATATCTTAGCTGGGGATGTTGATGTCAATCTTACAAAATCATTGATACTTAAATTTTTTCTACGTTTATTTACAATTTCATCAAACAAGATCGGTAACCTCCAATTTAGACCAGGCATACCATTTGGTATTTCTTTAAAATTAGGGTTTTCTCCTTTAAATAGCTTACCATTACTGTCAAAGCTATATGGAGCATGGTCAGATGAAATTAAACATAAAGTGTTATCCTTTACTGCATCCCACAATGCATTTTGATCTCGAGTTTTCCTTAATGGAGGACTGCAAATCCATTTACCTCCTTCAACACCCGGTTTATCCATTTCATCCGATGTTAGAGTTAGGTATTGAACACAAGTTTCTGCAAATATCTTAACCCCTCTAGCTTGTGCATTACGAATTACTTCAACTCCTTTTTCAGAAGAAACATGAAAAATCATTACTGGCTGATCCATCAATTCAGAGATACCTATAATTCTGTTTATAGCTTCTACTTCGCCAGCCACAGGATGACTTACCGAATGAAACTTTGGATGTGTGTAACCTTTTTCTAGCAATTTACTTACCATCCATGTAATCATACCGTGATTTTCAGCATGAACAGATATAAAAGCCTCCATATCTCTAGCTTTTTCAAAAATATTTAATATATCTATATCTTCAATTTTTAGACGGTCATATGTCATAAAAATTTTAATAGAAGAATGCCCTAATCTAATTTGCTCTGGTAATTCTAAGTTCAATAAATCATTATTTGGTCCAGCTATAATCATATGCATTGCATAATCTATTATTGAACCCTTTTTAGCCAATTTATGATAATCTTCGAGTGTTTCCGTTAAAGTAAAACCTTCATATTGTGCGGCAAACGGAATTATTGAGGTGTTTCCTCCAAGCGCAGCAGCTTTAGTAGCACTTTCGAATGTATCAGAATTAATTAAACCAGATGCAGACTTTTGTTCGATATGACAATGGCTATCAATACCACCAGGCAATATGTATTTGCCAGTTGCATCTATAGTTTCTTTTGAATTTATTAAATTATTTCCAATAGCAATTATTTTTTGATCTTTTATACCAATATCTGCATATTTAGTTTCTATAGATGTTACAACCTGTGCATTTTTGATGATTAAATCATATGATTGCATTTAATGAATATCCCAATATCTTTATTTAATTGTATATGATTTAATAAAAAATCTAAACTTTATATTTTGCTTATTATACAGCTTTTAGAATTGGAGCGGGCGATGAGATTCGAACTCACGACCCCAACCTTGGCAAGGTTGTGCTCTA
>Ga0055584_100000692_pt1 | contig 32056 bp, 24 predicted proteins | sample OSDHelmetaG_FD_58716 | JGI IMG/M metagenome (GOLD analysis project Ga0055584, IMG submission 58716) | Pelagic marine sediment microbial communities from the LTER site Helgoland, North Sea, for post-phytoplankton bloom and carbon turnover... | ecosystem: Environmental > Aquatic > Marine >... | reverse complement strand
GCACAACCTTGCCAAGGTTGGGGTCGGGCGTTCGAATCGCCTCGCCCGCTCCATTTTCTCATAACAGCCACAAAGCCGGTACTACCGGGCGCCCATTGGTGCTCTGATATTCACGATAATGAGGCGGCGGTCACAACCGACGACAGGCACTGGTTCAACACCGTGATAGGATTTGTCTGTACGAGGAAAAATAACAACCCGGTTGGGCTTGTAATCAACTCGGGTATGAAGCTCGAAATCTTCGAACCCGTAATGCAGAAGGTCATCTAAAGGCATCTGTGGATTCTTCGGCGTATACAATCCTGTCCCATAGGAGCGATATTTCGGATCTGGTGAAAGGTACAAGAGCATGCTGATAAAGCGTGCCTTAGAATCCGTATGTGGGCCGATGCGGTAGCCCTTTCGATCACTCACGACTAGCATTTCAGGATCAAGCGTGATCGTTTTCTCACTTAGATGTTCAACCCGTTTTACGAGCGTACTCTCAAATTTTTTATAACAGGCGTGGATAATAGACGGGCCCATGACGGCATGGGCCACGTCGTTCCAGAACTCTTGGTCTGCTCTATCCATCTGCGATAGAAATTGGTCTTCAAGAAGAAAAATAAAACGTTCCGGGTAGTGCGAAGACCGACCGGTCTCCGGCAAAGACTTCATGACATTTTCGGATGGCCAACGTCGATGAATTTCCTCAAGGACGTCTTGGGGCAGCGCATTATCAACAACGCAGCATTCGAACGGATCTTCTATTGCAGGTGTAACTTCTATTTGCTTGGCCAGAAAAGCATCAGCGCCAGAAAATATACTCGGCATAGTCCTTGAAGCTCCCTTCCTTACGGCGCGACCGCTCAACTTGGTCTGCATTAGCCTTGAAACCAAAATTTTCCATCTCACGAATCAAAACTGCGTGCTCTTCGATATGGGGATTTATTTCTATCAAAACCGATTTCAGTTTGGGATTGACGAACGTATCGACAGCACCGCGAACGACATGATGTTCGAAACCATCGACATCAATCTTGATATGCGTTGGCATGGACACGACGTCAGAGGCCACCAGCTCGTCTAAGCTATACCCTAAACAACCCTGAGCAAACGCCGCCTTGATTGGGTTTAAGCTCTCGTCGACTTCAGCACCGAATGCATGACACGATCCCGCTGCTTTTAAATCCGTCATGTATAAACGGTCTACGCTTCGGGTATCAGCTAAAGCACAACACCAAGCCGTGACAGAACCAGACGCGTTGTTAAGTCTAATATTCGTGTTGAGAAGAGCGTAGTTTTGCGACTCTGGCTCAAACGAGAAAACACGGGCACCACTGTGAACCGCAGCAAACAAAGAATACAAACCCATATTTGCACCGACATCCACAAACACATCACCACGTTCAAAACCGTCAATCCATTTAACAGTTTCGGGCTCCTTGGTCTCGAATGTAGTTAACCGCCAATACGCCATCCGGCTCGGGGTCGTATACCTGATTCCCGTACCCCTGTATTTTAACTCAGTGATCGGGGACGCCTCTTCATATTTGCCAATAATTTCTGCGTAATCCATTCAATATCTTTCTTTGAGTCCTTTGATCGCGTGCTTATGCAAGAAGAAAAGAGACGCTCTGAATTTTGATCTGTCGATATATACGCCTATCGCGTGCGTATACATATCACGCTCTTTACATCGAGCAATGAGCATACATGAGGATCTTACAGGATGGAAAAGGCGCTACCGTTTGGCGCAAACGGATCGCCATTCGTCGCGCAAGACGCCAAAAAACGCGTTGGTAAACGCTTCTAAATCGCACAGAGAAGACGAGAGCGTCGCTTTGCGCAATGTTCTCCTCTCATCGGTAAGGCCCTGCACGTCACTCGCTAAGGACGTTGCAATTTGAACGAATTCTTGCTCGGTCTTGGCAACCCATTGGGGCTGACCGGCAGCACGTAAATGCGCTGTCGCATGGCGCCCGCAGAAACGGTCGCCCGTTAGCGTAACAACGGGCACACCCATGACTAGAGCTTCACATGTGGTTAGACCGCCAGAGTACGGCCACGTATCGAGAATGATATCCACCTGATCATATTGCTCAAGAAATTCCGCGTGTTCACCGCCAGTGCGAATAAGAATTCGATCACTGCTAATTCCGTGCTCCATGAAAGCGCTATAAAGGCGACCTTGACGCACTTCATCTGCAAGAAGATGGCCGTTTGCCAGGAAGCGGGCTTCAGGATTGGCCTTCAACACCTCGGACCAGAGTCGCAAAGTTTCCGGTTGAACCTTAGTGAGCTCACTAAAGGTGCCGAAGGTGACACAGCGGGCACTCGCCCCTGGCGATGGCGCAGCGGGTGGAAGATACGGTGGCGGCACGTAACAGACATAATCAGTGGGCAATCGCACCACGCGCTCAACATAGCGACTGTCGTCTTCTGGAGGCGTATGTGTTTCATCTCCGATCAAGACATCAATCGCACCCAACCCTCTTGTATTGACGTAATCCCCCCACGCGACTTGTAACGGTGCGGGTTTGCGGTTTAATGTTAACAATCGGTTGTGGGGCGCATGTCCTGACAGGTCGATCAAAATGTCGATTTCATCATTCACGATCAGCTTGCTTAACGCTTCATCTGAAACGCTACGGACATCGCGCCATTGGTCAGCCGCTTGCCGGAACGCTTTCGTTTCGGCGTCTGGGTGAGCCGTGCTTGAATAGCAGAGCAATGTCCAATCGTTGTGATCGCGGGCCGCTAGAACGGGTAGAGCAAAAAACCGCATGGCGTGAAATTTGAAATCTCCAGAAACGACCCCAATTCTAAGCGGGCGATCTGGATCGAAGTTATGCGTTTTAGAATACGCCGGTGGCTCAGCGCGATTATGGCGCTCGCCAAAATTAAGGTGCTCTGTGGCTAGGTCTTCTACCGATGTATCCGTCGTGTAATGCATGCACATTAAAAGACTGGAGTGGATTGCTGCGAGATCTGGTGCCATAGAGAGCACGCTCTTGCGGTGGGCAATGGCGCTTAACCCGCCATCATCAGCAAGGTCTGCAAGGCCCACGTAGGCCTGGGCAAGAGTGTTATCTAACGAAATTGCCTGATGGAAAGAGGACTCTGCCTCTTCCCTCTTGTCTTGGGCAGCCAAAACCACACCCAGGTTTACCCACGCATCGGGGTGGTCCGGACGAAGGTCAACGGCACGACGGTACGCGGACTCTGCAGCATCCAGCCTACCGGCAGCCTGAAGCGCATTACCGAGGTTAAAACGAAGGTCGGGTGACTTCGGTGCGTAGGCCAAACCTTCAATCAATACCGTCGCTGCGGCTTCCGGGTCGCCCATCGCTTTCAAAGTAATCGCGAGGTTATTGTATGCTGCCACCACACCAGGCTTGATAGCCAAGCTCGACCGAAAAGCGTCAGCAGCCTCTTCAAATCGACCCGCGTCACGTAGAGCATTTCCCGAATTAAACAGGATATCGGGCTGGTCTGGCATACCCCGGCGCGCCAACTCGAACGCATTAATCGCCTCATCCGTACGCCCCAATCTTCGCACGGTGTTGCCAAGGGAGTTTAAATAGAAAGGATTATTGGGATCTGCGCTAAGCGCCGCACGCGCAGAACGTTCCGCATCGACCAAAAGGCCTTGGTCTTGTGCAATCGCAGACAGGAGGTTATGGGCATCGCCAAAGTTTTCGTTCTGGGCCAACAACGCCTCGCTTGCGGCAATCGCCGCACTGAGGTCTCCGGATTCATATGCAGTGACCGCAGCTTGAAATTGATCTGTGATTGAGGGGCTAATGTTCGACATAGCCCTAACCTATACGGTTCCACCGGGGCAGCAATGCTATAAGGTCCTTAGACAATCTCATTTGCACTTTTTTTCTTCGAAGCATGTCAAAAACATCAAATACAACATCTAACAATCCCATAAATACGGATGGCGCGCATGCAACCGAACATGTGCGAAACGGGGACATATTGCTCGCTAATCGGGCGTATAGCGACGCAGCGATATGTTTCGAGAATGCACATCAACTGTCACCGCTTTCCTCAGCAATCGCGTTCAAGCTTGGCACCGCTCATTATCAAAACGGCAACGACGAACAAGCCATAATTGCACTAACCAAAGCGCATAACTTGGACACGCTAAACCTCAATATTTTAAATACACTTGGCGCCGCCTACGGACGGTCTGGTCAAATCATGGAATCCATTTCGGCTTTTGGGCGTGTTTTCGAGATCGACCCCGGTCACGCCGCCGCCGCAATGAATTGCGGACGGCTTTTGTTGTCGACTGACAGAGTTGAAGAAGCAGAAGCTTGGTTAGCCAAAGCAGCCAGCTTGCGCCCAAAACATGCCGAAACGTTGCGGCTTCTCACAGAAGCGCGCCTAATAATGGGGCAGCCCCGTTCTGCGACGCAATCAGGCGAGAGAGCTATGAGGCTCGACCCCGAGAATTTCTCTATACAACTCTCCTTAGGCCAAGCTTATCTTGCGACACGTAAATTATCGCATGCCCGTAACCTATTTTTATCAGCCTTAGAAAAATCTCCCGACCACCCACAAGCGCTTTATTTTCTAGCGGAAACTGAAGAAAAGCTTGGTCGCGCCGCGATAGCAAAGGCGTATTATCTACGTGTCGCGGCGCTAGATGTTGCATCAGATTTTCGAACGCTCTTAGGACTCAAGAGCGCCTTAATATTACCTGTTATTAGCCAAACCGAATTAGAGATTGGCGAGAACCGAGAAGACATATCAAACGCACTTGATACTCTTCCACGCGGACCGGTGGCAGATCCATATCGCTCCGGTGGGTTTACAAATTTTTATCTTGCTTACCAGGGCGAGAATGACAGAGATCTCCAGCAACGCATCGCTGCATTCTATTTAGAATGTTGCCCGGCCCTCGCAGCAAGCGCCCCCCATATAGACGCCGCGCCACCACACCAAACTTACAAAATTGGAATTGTTTCTAGTTTCCTGCGTAATCACACCGTAGGGCACCTTTGCCGTGGGCTGATCGAGCATCTTGATCGCCAGAGGTTTGAAGTTGTCCTTTTGCGTTGCCCCATTTTGCCCGTGGACGACCCCCTTGCCCCGGTTTTAGAAAAGATGGCGGATCAAGTGATCGACCTGCCTGACGACCTTGAAAAAGCCCGCGACAAGATCGCCAGCATCGAAGCAGACCTGATCTATTTCCCAGAAATTGGGATGGAAGATCTTGTCTATTTCTTAGCGTTCGCAAGGTCCGCTCCTGTGCAGGTGATGGGCTGGGGGCATCCGGTAACCAGCGGAATTCCGAATGTAGATGTATTCTTATCTGTTGCAGGGATGGAGCCAGAGAATGCGACTGAGCACTATACAGAGCAACTCATTCAAACAGAGGGGTTGTCCATCTGTATGGAAAAACCCACGCCAAAAGCATCTACGAATAATCGCTCATCGTTTGGAATGGAAAAGGGGCGGCCAGCCTATCTGTGCGCTCAGAGCCTCTATAAAATTCATCCGAATTTCGATCAGATTATTGCCGGAATATTGAATAAAGACTTAGAGGCGAGAATTTATTTCCTTAGCATCCGGACGCTTGCGGACGAAATTTTTCTTGATCGTCTAAAGGCAAGCGTTGGTCACAATATAGACCGTGTCAAAATCCTGCCCCGCGTCCCAACGGCCGAGTTCATAAACCTCTTAGGGAGTGCCGACGTTTTGCTCGACATACCGCAATGGGCTGGGGGCAAAACAAGCCTAGAAAGCCTAGCCGCGGGGACACCGATCGTGCACTGGCCAGGAGCGTTCATGCGAGGCCGCCACACACTCGCGTTCTATAAAAAAATGGGGGTCACAAATTGTATCGTTGATAGCGCAGACTCATATGTCGAAACGTCGTACCGTTTAGTTCACGATCAGGATTTCAGAGCATCTGTGCGTAAGAAAATTAAAATCAACTCACCGAAATTATTTAGTGACTCATCCGCGATTGATGAAATCTCAGATATCTTTGAACGACTTATTCTAGAAAGCCGCTAGATTAACTTTGTCACTTCGCTGTCCTGGCTCGTGAATTGAAGTGCGCTAAGTCTTGAATACGGCCCCTTGGCACTAGAAAGCTCGACATGTGTTCCGCTCTCCACAACCTGGCCATCAACAATCACATGGATACAATCTGCATGCTGAACCGTGGCTAAGCGATGCGCGATGACGACAGTTGTCCGACCCTTACGAAGCACATCCATTGCCCCTTGAATCTGTTTTTCAGTTTCTGCATCAAGGGCGCTGGTTGCCTCATCTAACAATAAGATTGGTGCGTCTTTTAGAAACGCCCTGGCAATCGCGATGCGTTGCCGTTGGCCGCCTGACAACGTTTCGCCACGTTCTCCAACAAGAGTGTCGTAGCCTAGCGGCATTTCAAGAATAAAGTTTTCCGCGCCGGCAGCCCGAGCAGCAACGCTGACGTCATCATCTGTCGCTGTCGGTCGACCAAACCGAATATTGGCGCGCACCGTGTCATCAAACAAGACGACATCCTGCGACACCAACGCAATGGAAGATCGCAATGATTCAAATGTGACAGTCTGCAAATTCTGGGAATCAATACTGACATGTCCTGAATCAGGGTCAAAAAACCGTGGGACTAAATTGAGGAGTGTTGTCTTACCCGAGCCCGACGGCCCAACGAGAGCCGTTGTTTTGCCAGACTCAGCCTCAAATGAAATTTCTTTCAGGGCAACTTTGCCATCACCATACGCGAAGGAGACACGGTCAAATTTGATGCCCCCGCCGACAACTGACAAAGCCTTCGCATCACCCGACTCTTTGAGCGCTGGTTGCTCATCAAGAATTGCGAAAAGTCGTTCAGCTCCCGCAAGGCCTTCTTGAATTTGCGCATTTAAGTTCGCAAGCGCTTTCATTGGGCGGTACGCCATCAAGAGCGCAGTGATGAACGAGAAAAATGCTCCCGGCGTAGTGGTGTCTTGAATCACGCGCCAGCCGCCATAGACGATAACAATCGTCACCGCGACACCGCCGATGGTTTCCATCAACGGGCTCGAAAGAGCTTTCACCCGTTCAGCTCGCATCACAAGGTCCCGCACGGATCGGGTCATCTCTGCAGCGCGGTTGGTCTCGTACTCTTCCATGCGATAGGACTTAATCAATCGCATCCCCGTGAACGTTTGTTGCAATACCGTCATTAGTCCACCGGTCTGCATTTGCGTATCCGCCGTGACCCGGCGAAGCCTTCGCCCTAACCGGGTGATGGGAATAACTGTCGCTGGAAAGACAACGAAAGCAACCGTCGCAAGAAGCCAGTCTTGATAAAACATAACTCCGACGAGAAAAATGACCGACAGGCTGTCTTTACCCAGGCCGGTCAAAGCGGTCGAGACCGCTTGGCGCATCATACCGATGTCTGTCGTAAACCGAGACATCAGCCCACCCGTGCTCTGGCGTTGAAAAAACGCTAAATCTTGATGCATCAGGTGACGGAATAATCGGTTTTGCATATCCATCAGGACACTTTGGCCGACCCCCGTCATCAAGACGGTCTGCGCATAGGTAGCCATTCCTTTGATCGTAAATGCCGCAAAGACGGCGCCGCCAACAGACCAGAGTAGATCACTGCGGCGCTCCACGAAGACACGGTTAACGACCGGATCCATAAGCCAGGCCAAAGCCGCTGTTGTCGCCGCCACCAGCACCATAAAGACGACGGCAAGCGCGACGCGGGACCCATAGGGCGCCACAGCTTCGCGGACCAAACGTCTAAGAAGCGGGCCAGATTGAGAATGTTTTTCAATTTTTGACATAGCGTTATCGCGCAGTTAAAAGCTCAGACTCTGTCTTGTCCAGAGCAGCCAATCAGTCCCTCGATTTACTCAACCTCACATTTACAAGAGTCAGGCCTTGGTTGTAGGTTGTGCCCGTTATTAAACGATCCGATGGCGTGTTGTCCCGGGTCATCTTCCCTGCCCGTAATAAGGTGCTTTACAACATGCGCGATACCGCGTCTTCGCCCCTGCCATTTATCGACCTGCAAGCCCAACGGGCCAGAATTTCAGACCAGATTGATGATGCTATCGGACGTGTTCTCGACCACGGCGCTTTCATTATGGGGCCTGAAGTCGCTGAGGTTGAACGAGAATTGGCAGAACGCACAGGCGCAGCTCATTGTCTCTCCTGTGCCAGCGGTACGGATGCCTTGATTCTCCCCTTAATGGCCGCCGGCATCGGGCCAGGCGACGGAGTTCTGGTTCCCTCTTTTACTTTTACATCTTCAGCAGAGGTCGTGGCTCTGCGCGGCGCCACACCAATCTTCGTTGATGTTGATAAGAATACGTTCAACATGAACCCGGACAGCGTTCGGCAAGGACTGATCGCAGCTGAGCGGGCTGGCGTTGCTACACGGGCCATCATGACAGTTGACCTCTTTGGGCAACCCGTAGATTTCGACGCGATCCGCGAGATTGCCGATGAACACGGCCTATGGATCTTGGACGACGGGGCTCAGAGTTTTGGCGCCACGTATAAGGGGGTGCCGATCGGAAAATTTGGCCGTGTGACCGGCACCAGTTTTTATCCCTCCAAGCCGCTCTCCTGCTATGGCGATGGTGGTGCCGTTTTCACAGACGACTCAGAGCTCTACGAGCAAATGAAGCGTGTTCGTGTCCATGGCAATGGCGGAGGCAGTACTGAAGCACAATGCCTTGGTCTCACGGCAAGGTTTGATTCCATTCAGGCTGCCGTGTTGCTTGAGAAATTAAAAATATTTGACGATGAATGCGCGAGGAGAACCGTTGTCGCCCAGCGATACAACGATGGCTTATCTGATATTGTTCAAACGCCGCGAGTCATCGATGACGCAACATCCGTCTGGGCGCAATACACATTGGTCTCAGACCAACGTGACACAATCAGAGAATCTCTCTCGAGCGAAAATATACCAACTGCCCTGTTCTATCCGCTGCCGCTTCATAGCCAAGCGCCCTATCAGGACTTTCCAGTAGCAGGGAATGGTCTTCCAATTACTGAGATGCTGTCCAAAAGTGTCGTAAGCCTTCCTATGCACCCCTACCTCGAACCGGATGCACAAGGTCGCGTTATCGCCGCAGTCCGCACCGCACTGAGTTAAGGTTGCAAAACAATGCCAAATCACGAGACGTTGCGAGCGGTAGTAATCGGGCTCGGACGGATGGGGATGCATCACGTCCGTGCATGCATGGACGTTTCCGATGTAAACTTGGTTGCCGTTTTTGACCAAGACACCGACTTAGCTAGGACCGTTGCAGCAGAAACAGGCGCCCAGCCAATCGATCAGCTGGATGCTTTGGTTCACCACGCCGACTTGGCCGTCATCGCCGCCCCAACGCTCTTTCACGCAGACTGTGCCCTCCCTTTGTTGAAATCTGGCGTGTCCTGTCTTGTTGAAAAACCAATTGCCGCGACGGACGACGAGGCGCGGGCAATGATTGAGTCCGCGACAATAGGTCAGGCCAGCCTGGGCATAGGTCATGTGGAACGCTTCAACCCCGCGATTTCAGCATTGGTTCAGGCCATAGAGAATGACCTTAAAGACGGAGCAAAAATTACAAGTCTCTCCGCACGCCGCATCAACCTCAAAGCCGATCGCACCTATGACACCGACGCCGTCCTTGATCTAATGATCCACGACCTAGATCTCTTCAACACGCTCAAGCTCGGTACCGTGGTAACGATAGACACAGAGCAAGACGCAACGGATGATCAAGTAACTGCGAGACTCATTTTGGCGTCAGGTGTTGTTGCCAGTTTTGACGTCAGCCGAGTTGCAACAGAGCAGGACCGTGGACTGGTCGTCGAAACAACCCTGTCTTCGCTGCATGTCGACTTCACCGAAAAGACCGTGACTCGGTTGGTGAACGGATCGGCGGCACCTCTCCCTGTAGAAATTCAAGATCCATTGCGTGCTCAATTGAAGTCCTTTGCCGCGACTTGTCAGGGCCAAGCTTCGATCGTTGCCACAGGGGAAGACGGCTTGGCCGCTCTTGAACTGGCTAACGACATATGCCGAAAAGCCGGACTTCTATGAATAGCCCGGCCAGGTCAGTGCCTGTTGGGCGCAAGGGACTCTGGTCTTGGGCCCTCTTTGACTTTGGGAATTCATCCTTTGCCACAGTGATTCTAACCTTTGTCTTCGCTACATATTTCACCCAGGCCATCGCTGATAATGCTGAAACAGGAACCGCTCTGTGGGGAACGGCAACCGGACTCGCTGGCGTGATGATCGCGATACTGAGCCCAATCTGTGGCGCGATTGCCGATCAAACTGGGCGACGAAAACCTTGGTTATTGTTCTTTACGATTCTGTGCATTGCGGCCACGGCAACCCTTTGGTTTGCCTCACCGGGGCCCAGTTCAATTCCATTTGCGATGATTGCCGTGATCGTCGGGCTCGTTGGATTTGAAGTGGGCTTAGTGTTCTACAATTCTATGTTGCCCGACTTAACGACCCCAGATCGTATTGGACGGCTTTCGGGCTTTGCCTGGGGCCTTGGATATGGCGGTGGCTTGCTCTGCCTTGTCGTTGTGCTTGTCATCTTTATTCAAGCAGATCCGGCACCATTTAATCTTGATACCGACAACGCCGAACACGTTCGGGCGACCGCCCTCTTTACCGCTGGGTGGATCGCTTTGTTTACGTGGCCGTTGTTTGCGTTCACACCAGACACACCGAGAACAGCGGTACCCTTGGGTGCCGCTGTTAAAACGGGAATTCACACTCTCATAACGACAATCCGCAACGCCAGACAGCATGCCAATTGCTTCCGTTTTCTAATTGCACGCATGATCTATACCGACGGGGTAAACACATTGTTTGCGTTTGGAGGGGTGTTTGCCGCAGGGACATTCGGAATGTCTCTAGAAGATATCATTGTCCTTGGAATTGCACTGAACGTAACAGCAGGGTTAGGTGCGGCCGCCTTTGGCTGGATTGATGACCGGATTGGGTCAAAGCAAGCGCTTACAATCAGTTTGTCGGCCCTAACACTGTCATCAATTGCCGTTCTCTTAGCGCAAACGATTCCTCAGTTTTGGGTCAGTGCCCTACTTATGAGTACATTTGTCGGGCCAGTGCAGGCGGCTAGCCGGACGTTTATGGCGCGCCTCGCCCCAGCAGAATTACGCGGGGAGATGTTCGGACTGTTCGCGGTCTCGGGAAAAATCACAAGTTTCATGGGCCCCTTCGCCGTCGGGGCCTTTACTGTCATGGCTGGAAGTCAACGCGTCGGCATGGCCAGTATTTTAGTATTTTTAGTTGTCGGTCTTTACTTGCTGCAAGCCGTCAAAGATCCCAGCCAGAAATCGTAACTCATTAATCTCTGCCATCGATTAGTGGCGGAAGTGACGCATCCCGGTGAAGACCATCGCCAATCCCTTTTCATCGGCCGCTGCAATCACTTCATCGTCACGGATTGAGCCACCCGGCTGAATGACCGCCGTAGCGCCAGCTTCAACCGCTGCCAGGAGACCATCTGTGAACGGGAAGAATGCGTCTGATGCCACAACAGACCCAACGGTTGCCGGTGTATCAAGGCCCGCTTCTTTCGCAGCATCAAGTGCCTTTGCCGCAGCAATGCGAGCTGAATCAACCCTGCTCATTTGGCCCGCACCAATCCCCACCGTCGCACCATCTTTAGCGTAAACAATGGTATTCGACTTCACGTGTTTGGCAATTGTGAAGGCGAACAACATATCGGTGGTTTGGTCTGCAGTCGGCACAACCTTGGTTACCGCTTTAAGATCATCAGCCGTGATGTGGCCCGTATCTTTTGTTTGCGCCAACAACCCTCCCGCGACGGGCTTAACCATACGCGCCGTTATGGATACGTCCGGCATCGTTTTGGTGAGCAACAGGCGTAAGTTTTTCTTTTTCGCGAATATGGCCCGGGCCGCATCATCTGCATCGGGGGCGATAACGACTTCCGTAAACAGTTCCGTAATTTTCCCAGCAAGAGCTTCGTCGAGTGGGCGATTTAAAGCCACGATACCGCCGAAGGCAGATACTGGATCACAGGCCAGGGCTTTACCATAAGCAGACAAGCAGTCATCACCTATGGCGACGCCACACGGGTTCGCGTGTTTGATAATAGCGACGGCCGGACGATCAAACTCGGCGACCAATTCAAACGCTGCGTCGGTGTCGTTAATATTGTTGTAGCTGAGTTCTTTACCCTGAATTTGTTCCGCTGTCGCAACGCCAGGACGAGTCTCACCGGAGAGATAAAGGGCAGCCTGTTGATGAGGGTTTTCACCATAACGAAGGTCTTGTTTCTTAGTCCCGGCGACAGACATCCAGCGTGGAAAGGCCTCACCCAATTGATCACTAAACCATGTGGAAATGGCACTGTCGTAAGCAGCCGTTCTTGAGAAGGCGCGGGCCGCGAGAACCGTACAAAGGTCATCCGACACAGCACCCGCATTGGCACTCATGTCGGCCTGGACTTCGCCGTAATCTTGCGGGTCAACGATGACAGCCACGCCTGCATGGTTTTTAGCCGCAGATCGAATCATCGCCGGACCACCAATATCGATGTTCTCAATACAAGTATCGAAATCGGCTCCAGCGGCGACCGTTTTTTCAAACGGATAAAGGTTCACGACCACGAGGTCGATCGGCGCGATGCCATGCTCTGCCATTGTCGCTTCATGTTCTGCGTTACCCCGCACGCCTAGCAACCCGCCATGCACGTTTGGATGTAGGGTTTTCACGCGACCATCGAGCATTTCGGGGAAACCGGTCAGATCGGAGACTTCGCGAACAGGAAGCCCGGCATCGGCAATGGCTTTGGCTGTGCCGCCAGTAGAAACCAGCTCTACCCCTTGACCATTGAGGAATGTCGCAAAGTCCACGAGGCCAGATTTATCGGAAACGGATAGCAGCGCACGGCGCACGGCAGGAGCAGACATAGTCACCTCAAGTTGGTCGATCAGTTAAATGCGAGAACCGGGGTTTAGCATGGCAATTGCCAAGGGAAAACGGCTTAGGCAGAGCGGCGTCACCAAATTATTTGATGACGGTCAGGTGTGGTGGGGAAGCCCCCTCTGGAGGCACACTCGAGGGCACGCCAGATCGCGATAATTCTGGCACTAAGTCCGTCAGCACCTTGAGTGCAACTGACTCTTCTTGACGGAAACAAGCGTCGCGGAGGTCATCAAGCCGCGCTTTGACAGTTTCGATAGCGCTGACACGTGGGCGGGCTATCAGTATGCCATCCATATTGGTGCCCACAGGTGGTTCTTGGCCATGGAACAATTCTTCGGTCAGCTTATCTCCTGGTCGTAAGCCACTGATTTCGATCTTGATATCTTCGTCCGGAATTTTTCCTGCGAGATGAATGATCTGTCTAGCAAGGTCCATAATCTTGACCGGCGCCCCCATATCAAGAACGTAGATCGCACCACGATCATTCCGGCCAGGGCCAAGAGCTGCCGCTTGCAGCACCAATTCAACAGCTTCCCCGACCGTCATAAAATAACGCTCAATTTCGGGGTGAGTCACGGTGAGCGGACCGCCCGCAGCCAACTGCTTTTGGAACAAAGGCACCACAGACCCCGTAGAGCCCAATACGTTTCCGAAGCGAACCGTGATGAACCGAGTGCCACAATCCTCAACGTCAGCCGCTTGACAGTAAATCTCAGCTAAACGTTTACCAGCGCCCATGACATTGGCAGGGTTAACTGCTTTGTCAGTGGAGATCAGGACCATCTCTGGCACGTTGTTCGCGATGCAAGCATCTGCAACCGTCCGGGTGCCCAAAGCATTCGTCGCCAGACCTTCAAGAGGGTTAAACTCAACCATCGGCACATGCTTCAACGCGGCGGCGTGAAAAACTATGTCTGGCCGCACCGAACTGAGGGCCGCATTAACACGAGCGTGATCTCTGACATCGGCAATGATGGGCCGGACATCAAGACCCGGCCATGACTGCCTCACCTCTTGATCAATGGAGTAAAGATTGAACTCACCGTGATCAAGCATTGAGACATGAGACGGTTCAGCGGCTGCTATTTGCCGCACCAATTCCGAACCAATTGATCCACCAGCACCCGTAATCATAACCCGTTTGCCGCGGATCAGGGCATCCATTGCATCACGGTCTAGACTTCTGGCCGGGCGACCAAGCAGATCTTCCAGGGAGATCGGCCGAGGTGCGAAATCAGGCTCATCGTAAGCGCGCAAATCCGTCTGAGGAGGCAGTTTAGTGAGTTCAGCACCGATGGACCGCGCCGTACGGAGAAGAGACTGAACGGTCTCCCGCGTATTCTGCTCGCGCGTCAGAATAAGGCGCTCTGGCGTTAGGTCCCGATTGGCCAATTTGTCGATAATCGAGTCGATATCGCGCTCAAGACCGAGCACATCCGCCCCATTCATCACCTGCCCAACACGGCCTGGTGTCGCGGTTACCAACCCGACGACCCGATAGCGGCTATTCATGTTCAATTGGGTCGCGCGAATAAAATGCGCGGCCTCATCGCCAGCACCAATCAATAAAACCGGACTTTTTGTCGTCTCAGCCGTAGCAAGAAACCCAAATCTACGATCCTTAAAAAGGCGAAAGGTGAGACGCGGCGTAGCCAAGAACACCACCAACACAAACCACCCGATAAAGGGCACAGATCGGGGCACATCATCCAATCGTGTGAACAAAAACATCAGAGGAATGAAGACCAGCGCAACCCCTGTCGCTGAACGGACAATATTGACCGCATCAACGAACGACACATAAGCCCATACGTGCCGGTATAGACCGGTAAATAAATAAATTACTAAAGCAATTGAAGAGTATACGAGCGCAAGCTCAAGTATAACATCAAGCTGGCTGAAAACTGCATCACCAATACGGAAGTAGAATGCTACCCCTACAGCAAGAAAGGCCATCGCCGTATCATGCAATAAAACGAGCAGGTTACGTGGTTGAGCGAAGATATTACTGATGGTTTTCACAGCAGTGTTTTGAATCCAAACAATTCGATGCTCTAGAATACCTTATTTGAGCGACTTTCACCATGCCATTAGAAAGCCCAACGTGTTCGACGATAGTCACGCGGCTATGCTGCAGAAATGACGCGCGCTGGGTTTCCAACGACCGTTGTACCGGCGGCGACGTCGCCAATTACAACCGCACCGGCACCGACAACCGCACCATCGCCAACCTTAACCCCTGGCACCAAAACCGCCCTGGCACCGATGTGACATTCATCGCCGACCGTAACGCCGCCGCATAGCACGGCCCACGGAGCAATATGGCTATGAGCCCCCACCCAACAATCATGATCGAGGCTTGCCCCCGTATTCAATATCGTGTTGTCGCCAATATTCACGCCAGGGTGGATAACTGCACGCGTGATGGCTTGCACACCCTCTCCCAGCGTCGTCTTTCCTGAGACCACCGCGTCGTTACTAAAGACGCTGGCGAACTCGAAACCCTTTCCCTTAAAGCTCTCAAACAAAGCACGGCGCAGCTTTAGACCGGACTGCCCCGACCCTGGCGCATTTCCGACCGCGTTCACCAAGATGATGTCTGACGGCATTTGCGCAAAAATAGCCTCGTCCCCACCAATAACTGGTACGTCGTATACGTCTGTACCGTGCAGTCGGTCATCGATGTCTGTTACCGCGACCGGAGGTGTTCCCGCCTCTTGTAGAATATGGATCAAAACCCGAGCATGGCCACGGGCGCCAATCAGGGTGATGTCACGATCTCCCACCAAGACAGTCATGTGTTGCTCCGCTCCTTTGCGGTTCGGTCGCCAGCGCCGTGTGCATAGTTTATTAAAGATACAAGTATATCTCAGAAGTGTGCCGGCGCGACCCCACCTCTATTTGCGATCGGACTATCGCGCCTTGCCCGCATGCGGGCGGCACGCCTATGATCGGCCAAATTTATAACGTTTGTGGAATATTCATGGCGAACAAAACTGCCCTTATTACCGGCATTACAGGACAAGACGGCGCCTATCTCGCAGAACTTTTGCTGGACAAAGGCTATACAGTCCATGGCGTGAAGCGTCGGTCTTCATCTTTCAATACGGGGCGAATTGACCACCTATATCAAGATTTCCATAAGTCGGGCGTGCAGTTTTTTCTGCATTACGGTGACTTAACGGATGCCACGAATCTCATTCGGTTGGTACAAGAGGTCCAACCTACTGAGATTTATAATCTTGCTGCACAAAGCCACGTCAAAGTCTCATTTGAGACGCCAGAGTACACGGCCAACTCGGATGCCATGGGTACGCTGCGATTGCTCGAAGCGATGCGTATTCTTGGAATGGATAAGACGCGTTTCTATCAGGCCTCAACATCTGAGCTATACGGCAAGGTCCAAGAAACACCGCAATCAGAAACAACACCGTTTTATCCTCGCTCACCCTACGCCGTAGCCAAACTATATGCCTATTGGATTACAGTAAATTATCGCGAGGCTTACGGTTTTCACGCGTCCAATGGAATTCTGTTTAACCACGAAAGCCCGCTTCGCGGCGAGACGTTCGTAACGCGTAAAATTACACGCGCGGTCGCGGCAATTGAACTTGGGCTGCAGGAAAAGATTTACTTAGGCAACATCGACGCCAAACGGGATTGGGGTCATGCGCGAGATTATGTCGAAGGAATGTGGCGGATCGTCCAACAAGACGAGAGCGATGATTATGTTCTCGCAACCGGCGAAACACATTCTGTTCGATCCTTTGTTGAATGCGCATTTGCAGAGATTGGCCGCTCTATAGAATGGCAAGGGTCCGGTGTTGACGAGAAGGGCCTCGATGCGAAGTCTGGAGCCGTACTTGTTGAGATTGACCCACGCTACTTCCGGCCAACAGAAGTTGAGCTTTTGCTGGGCGATCCTACCAAAGCACGAGAAAAATTAGGGTGGACTCACACCACTGTCTTTGCAGACATGGTAAAAGAGATGGTGGCCGAAGACTTAAAGCTCCTTCGGAACGAAAATCGCCGATACGTGCCTGACGACTGATCCACATCATGACTGATCTTCATTACTCTCTCGCCGGAAAGAAAGTTTGGGTGGCGGGTCACCGCGGTATGGTTGGCGCGGCCCTTGTCCGGCGCTTAAAAAACGTCGACTGCGAAGTCGTAACGGTGCCACACGCCGCGTTAGATTTAACGCGTCAAAAAGACGTCGAAAACTGGATAGCTGAGACCAAGCCTGATGCCATATTCATGGCGGCCGCAAGGGTCGGTGGAATTCTCGCAAACGACTCTTATCCGGTCGAATTTCTTATGGAAAACATTAAGATCGAGACCAACGTGTTTTCGGCGGCGCACGCATCAGGCGTAAGCCGCGTGATGTTTTTGGGATCCAGCTGCATTTACCCGCGACTAGCGGCGCAGCCCATGAACGAAAACTCTCTTCTCACCGGACCGTTGGAGCCAACCAATCAATGGTATGCGATAGCAAAAATCGCTGGGGTTATGATGGCCCAGGCTTATCGTCGCCAATTCGGACGAGACTACATCTCATGCATGCCAACGAATTTATATGGGCCCGGCGATAACTTTGATCTTCAAGAGAGTCACGTTTTATCCGCATTGATCGTGAAAGCGCATCTGGCCAAAGAGGCTAACTCAGATAGTTTTGAAGTGTGGGGTACTGGCAACGCCCAAAGAGAGTTTCTTTACGTCGACGATATGGCCGAGGCCTGCGTCTTTCTCATGGAACACTACTCAGCTGACGAGCCGATTAATGTCGGATATGGCAAAGACATCGCCATACGGGACGTGGCCCAAACTGTCGCTAAGGTCGTCGGGTTTAGCGGCGCAATAACGAATGATCTCGGTAAGCCAGATGGCATGCCCCGTAAACTGATGGACTCAACAAGGATCAATGCCCTTGGCTGGCGTGCGTCGACCAGCCTAGAGGACGGGATCGCCAAGACTTACGCTTGGTATCTCGAACACGAGACCTAAAACGCGCTCCGAAACACCGGCCACAGATCACTCAAACCAGACCTGGAAAAGGCTTTTCCCTTGATCAGCTAGGGTCTGGGACGTACAAAGCCTTGTACCACATCACTTTTTGCCCGGAGGGACCGGACCACCGGCATGCAGATTTACCTCCCGATCGCCGAGATGTCGGTGAACATTTTCCTCATCCTAGGCATGGGTGGGCTGGTCGGGATGTTGTCTGGCCTGTTCGGTGTTGGTGGTGGGTTTCTCATGACCCCTCTTCTCTTTTTCGTCGGCGTCCCGCCTGCCGTAGCCGTAGGCACTGAAGCCAACCAAATTGTAGCCAGCTCTGTCTCCGGAGTTCTTGCCCATTGGCGGAGAGGCAATGTCGACCTGCGCATGGGAGCTGTCCTTACGGTAGGAGGTTTCTTTGGCTCGACGTTCGGTGTGGCCTTGTTCTCTTTCCTCCGCGAACTTGGTCAGATTGAATTGGTAATTTCACTCTCTTACGTCGTCTTTCTTGGCGCCGTCGGTGGGCTGATGTTTTACGAAAGCGCAAAAGCAATTCTGAAACGACGCGGCGCGCCAGCCGGTCGCGTAACAAGCTCCGCCCGCGGGCCAGGTCGACATACCTGGATGCACGGCCTGCCATTCAAAATGCGGTTCCGTAAATCAAAACTCTATATTTCAGCCCTATTACCTCTCGCGATTGGATTCGTAGTCGGTATCTTGGCGGCTATTATGGGAGTCGGCGGCGGCTTCGTAATGGTACCGGCTATGATTTACCTTCTAGGCATGCCGACACAGGTCGTCATTGGCACGTCGCTTTTTCAAATCATTTTCGTAACGGCCAACACAACCTTTTTGCAAGCAACGATCAACCAGACCGTTGACGTCGTCCTTGCTCTTCTCTTGCTCATGGGCGGTGTAATCGGGGCGCAAATTGGCGCTCGAATGGGCGCTAAACTCCGTGGAGAACAGTTGCGCGTGTTGCTCGCGATGATCGTCCTCGGTGTTTGTCTTAAACTGGCCTTCGATCTCGTCGTGACGCCCAGTGAGCCATTTTCTTTTGGTGGTTTCGGCGAATGACGGTCCGAATCGCAGCGCTTACTTTACTGTTTGGACTTAGTCTGTTCCGCACAGCAGATGCGCAAACTGTCCCGCTGGTCGCTGATCTCTCAAACCACCTTGTTGCGATCACAACAGGATTTACAGGAACTGACGTTTTGCTCTTTGGGGCGACGGATGGCCCAGGGGATGTGGTCATCGTTGTGCGTGGCCCGTCAAAAGACGTCACTATTCGGCGTAAAGACCGCGTCGGGCCTATTTGGGCAAACTCGGATGCTTTGGCGTTGAGAGACGTGCCGTCGTTCTATCATGTGGCAAGCAACCGAGACATTGCGGAGTTCACGTCAGAGCGCGTACGCGCGTTGTATGAAATCGGTGTGGAGAATCTAAAACTAAAGTTTATCGACCCCCTCCAGCCTGACGACGTTCAAAAAGAATATGCGGACGCGCTCATTCGACTCAATGCAGATCTCGGTCTGTACAACCTGGAGAACGGGAAGGTCTCGCTTTTAGCGAACAGACTCTTCAGAGCGCAATTACATTTCCCAGCCAATGTGCCGACGGGAGCCTATGAAGTCGGGATTTATCTATTCCGAAATGGCGACGTTGTTAGTGGCGAATTTGTTCCACTCATCATTTCAAAAACTGGGATTGGTGCAGAAGTTTATGACTTCGCACACAATTCTGCGCCCCTCTATGGCATTTTCGCCATTATAATTGCCGTTCTTGCTGGTTGGGCTGCAGAAGCCGCTTTCAGGCGAAGATAAGGATGGACCAATGGTAGATGAACCAGGCGTCAATCAAGATCACCCTCGATCGTTTCTACTCGTTGTAGATTCTTCATCGGAACTCAGCGCTGCACTGCGCTTTGCCAGCCGACGCGCCCTACATACAAACGGAAATGTCGCCTTATTCCATGCCGTGGAACCGTCGGATTTTCATCACTTCGCATCCATCGCGGATCTCATGGAAACGGAGGCGCGGTCTGAAGCCGAGAAGCTTTTGCAACATGCGGCCGCGGATGTTCAGCGTCTCACTGGCAGAATGCCAAGCCTTTTTCTGCGCGAAGGCGACACCAATGAACAGCTCTTGGCTGTGCTTGATGAACAGAAAGACATTTCGGTCCTCGTACTCGGTGCGGGGACAGGAGAAGACGGCCCTGGCCCGCTGGTTTCCGCCCTTTCTGGGCGTTTGGCGGGCAAGATCACACTTCCAGTTACGATTGTCCCAGGCAACCTGACGACTGAAGAGATCGACGCACTGACCTAGAACTCAGATCGAATCACAGGTCGCTTCTGACTTGGCCCTTGAGACTAGACCGAATTAGTCCTAATTAAAGCCGATAGAACCTCATCCAATGTCAGGATTACACCGATGTTTATTCAGACTGAACCGACACCGAACCCCGCGACCTTAAAATTTCTTCCCGGTCGCCCGGTTATGGAGTCTGGTGTTGCAGACTTCACAACGGCTGACGATGCAAAGCAATCGCCACTCGCCAACAGCCTGTTTAATGTTGAAGGCATTTCTGGCGTCTTTTTCGGAACTGATTTTATCACCGTGACGAAAACCGACGACATGGATTGGCAAGTGCTCAAGCCTCACGTGCTTGGTGCGATCATGGACCACTACACAGCAGGCCACCCCCTACTGTTAGATGGCGCGACCAGCGCGACCGAAGAAGAAACATTTGATGATGCTGATGCTGACCCTGACGTCATTGATCAAATTAAAGAACTCATTGAGACGAGGGTGAGACCAGCGGTGGCACAAGATGGCGGGGATATCATCTACAAGGGCTTTAAAGGCGGCACAGTCTTTCTTCACATGCGTGGCGCCTGCGCAGGTTGCCCCAGTTCAACAATGACGTTGAAATCGGGCATTGAAAACATGCTGCGCCATTACGTTCCAGAGGTGACACAGGTCGAAGCCGTACTGTAAATTAGGCTATCGGTCTCGTTCTCTTAGGTCACCCCTTGTCGCCTATCATCGCTCATATAAAAACTTTTGCGTTAGCTCTGCTTGGGGCTGTGCGGGCGCTTTACTTTAAGGCGCGTCAGAGTCCGCTAGAAGCGGAAGCCATACTTGTTGGCATCATTCTGATGGCTGCTGCTATTCAAGAACCGGGCGGCGCGCCAAGAAGAACCGATGGCCGCATCGTTATTTCTGGCGAGGCCGTGGAGCCCAATGCGTTAGAGGAAACATTTTCCGCTTTTGGGTATTTGCTAGACGATGTGCGCACGGGTGACACACTCGTGCCCAGGCTTATTGTGTCTTCAATGCCAGAGGGACTGAAAGACATTCGTGTCATCGACCGACGAAAACGCCTGTTCTTTAGACTAGTCCTCCCCCTCATTCTAACGACCAACGAAAGCATTGAGTCCGATCGAGCTCGTTTATTGGCAATCGGTCAATCAGTAGACGAAAATAGCAACGAGGAAGTCGACATAAGTCCAGAGAACATTATCTGGATCAATGACCTAGCCGCCCGATACAACATCGACCCCTTAGAAGACGATTTGACCATAAAAGATTTAGTGGGCGTACTCGCAGTAAGAGTCGCCCCGGTTCCAACATCCTTAGCTCTCGCACAAGCTGTTGAAGAAAGCGCATGGGGAACGTCGAGGTTTGCGCGTGAAGGCAACGCTTTATTTGGTCAATGGGTTTGGAATGAAGATGCCGGCATCGTGCCGACAGATCAGCGTGAGGGACAAGCTTACGCCGTCCGGGCTTTCGCAACACCATTGGACTCCGTGCGTGCTTACGCAAAAAATCTAAACACGCATTGGGCATACACGAGTTTTCGTGAGCAACGAGCAGAGATGCTAAACACGACTGGTGACACAGATGGTTGGACCTTAGCTCAAACCCTAACGCGCTATTCAGAGCGTGGGGAAGCGTACGTTGAATCATTACACACTATAATGCGCGTTAATCGTCTGCGATCTCTAGATGATGCAGAACTTGCAACGCCGGAAGATATGAAACAAATGGCGAGCACAAGTTAGGCTGATCTTACTGAGCCAGTTTAGCGGTAGCGTGGATGAACAGGCACGCCTTCAGTTTCAAAACCCGCAATCACCTGCCAGCCAAACCAATGCCATCGTCCCTGTGTCTCGGGTAAATCAGAACGCAGAGTACAGTTCACACGAACCCTTCCCGGGTTAAACGGCGACCCGGTTACAACATCAACCGCATCTTTTTTAATAACCGATTTAAGAAGCTGACCCCTTGGTCCGTAGCACGTTAGATCTGCAATGTTGGCGGGCGGTTTACCAAGAGAAAGCGTAAGGGTCTTTGGATGACCGTTTAGAATTGGGTCAGGCGGCGTGATAGCAATAACAGGCAATGGCACCGTATCAATGACGAGACGAAAGCGGTCAACTTCACCATAGGCCTCGTTAAGAGCAAACCTAGGTAAATAGTGTCGATCACTGTGACGTCCAATTGCACCTGAATGCTGGCCGAAAGCAGCCTGAAACCCATGATCGCGAACAGCGTCAATATCTGCCAGGCCAGCCTCACCGTGCGGATAGGCATACAGGCTTGGAACGGCAGAGAGAGAGCGCTCGAAGGCCGTCGCCATGGCCTCTAGGTCTCGTTTCACACCATCAGAACTAAGAGACGGGAGGTGACTATGCGTGTGACTATGAGCCCCGATGGTGACGCCCTCTTTTTGAAGCATGCGAACTTCGGCCCACGTCAAACTGTCGCTGTAACCGCTCTCCACGGCGTCTGTGGCAACAAACAACGTTACGGGAAACCCCGCTGCCTTTAGGCGAGGCCATGCGACGGTCAGAAAGGAACGGTAGGCATCATCAACAGTAATCGCCACAGCCTTCGGCGGGGGGGTTATGTCGCCTTTGTGCGCTGAAACAACGTCAGCAAGCGATACGACCGAATGACCCCCGGTCTGAAGCGCACGAATATGATCTTCAAGTTGCGCGACAGTCGTATTTGTCGACGGGTACGCACTTTCCCCAAACCGGTGATACATCAAAACCACGGCGGATCTTTGACTACCAACCTCTTGGGCTTGTACCCCCATTAATACCGGCGCTAAAGCGGTGGTAAGCAGTGCCACCATTGACAGAAAACTGATAAGCAGAGACTTCATAACTTTAGTCTACCAGATACACGAAAGGACGCGCCATGAGCCGCACGCCGATAGATGACACGGGCCTCAATCTTATGTTCCGCGATGCTAGAACACAGAACAGTTGGCACCCAGAGCCCGTTAGTGCTGATGTGCTTAAGAACATCTTTGACCTCATGAAAATGGCACCAACGTCAGCCAACTGCTCTCCGGCCCGTTTCGTTTTCGTTACGACGCCTGAAGGCAAAGAGAAGCTGAAGCCCGCGCTTTCGAGTGGAAACCTCGACAAGACGATGTCCGCACCCGTCACCGCAATTATCGCTTACGACACAGTGTTCCATGAACACCTACCGGACCTATTTCCCCACACGGATGCCAGAGCTTGGTTTACGGGAAATGATGATCTCGTCATAGAGACGGCCATGCGCAATGGCACACTGCAAGGGGCCTACTTGATGATGGCGGCACGCGCCCTCGGTTTAGATTGCGGACCAATGTCAGGCTTTGACGTCGACATGATTAACGAGACCTTCTTTCCCGACGGTCGGTTCAAGGTCAATTTTTTATGTAATCTAGGCTATGGCGACGACGAAAAAGCTCACGCACGTCTGCCACGCTTCGACTTCGATCAAGTATGCGGCGTCGTATAAATTAGGCGCGGGGCGAAAAGCCTATCGCCTCATACGCCTCGGCAAGAACAGGCTCGGCCAAGCTGCCCGCTTTTTCTGCGCCACGCGCAAGCAAGCGATCAAGCTCTGCCGGATCGGCCAGCAACTCAGACATACGGCTGGCGATTGGGCCAAGGACAGAAACAGCGAGCTCAGCTAGCTTCGGCTTGAAGGCGCCAAACCCCTGACCTGAAAATTCCGCAATCACATCTTCAACAGTACGGTCGGAAAGGGCAGCGTAGATATTGATCAAATTGTTTGCCTCTGGCCGGTCTACCAGGCCGTCTTTGGACTCTGGAAGGGCTTCAGGGTCGGTCCTCGCACGCTTGACCTTATCGGCGATGACGTCAGCGCTATCTGTCATGTTGATACGGGTCATATCGGAAATGTCTGACTTTGACATTTTGCGTTGGCCGTCACGCAAACTCATAACACGAGTTCCAGGCCCCTGAATAACCGGTTCGGGCAAGGGAAAGACATCTTTTTTAGTATCGACATTGAATTTTTGTGCAATATCGCGTGCGAGTTCCAGGTGCTGTTTCTGATCTTCTCCGGTCGGAACATGGCTGGCCTTATAGGCCAAAATATCCGCAGCCATGAGGTTGGGATAAACCATCAATCCCGATGACGCTTTTTCTTTGTTTTTACCGGCCTTGTCTTTGAACTGGGTCATACGATTGAGCCAGCCAAGGCGCGCGACGCAATTAAACACCCACGCCAATTGCGCGTGCGCAGGAACATGGCTCTGAATGAACACCGTGCTTTGGTCGGCATCGATACCTGAGGCAATCATTCCAGCTGCCACTTCTCTGGACGACTGGGCAATGTCACCTAAGTCAGGCCAAACCGTAATGGCATGTAAATCTACGATACAAAAAAGACATTCGTAGTCGTTCTGCATGGCCACCCAGTTTTTCATTGCGCCAAGGTAATTACCGAGATGCAAATTACCGGTGGGTTGGATGCCAGAGAGGATACGGTTTTGTGGGAACGCCATGTGTCACGTCGCTGAATTGAATGAAGCTTTAGGCGCGGGGATAGCCCAGCGTTTCTTTAGGGTCAAGCAATCGGGGAGATCAATGGTTTTGCTAACTGCGACGCAAACTGCTGAGATCACTACGCGCCGCGCCGCCAGTGGCAAATAGGACGCCACCATAAACGACAATGCCGACACCTATAAGGCTGGCCAATCCCAGGGCCCGTGGTAATTCTGGCCCTGCCGCTTTTCCCGAAACCCCAAAAAGCGGTCCGAACATTGTAGTTAAAAGAATAAGGCCGATCCACACCGCCGCGCCCATGGATGCGCTTGCAAACAAAATTCGGGGGAGGCGCTTTAACAGTCGGCTATCTGGGACAAAATGTCCCCGCCGATACAGAACGCTGCCAAGGAGGCCCGCATTAAGCCAAGCAGATATAGCAGTTGCTAAAGCGATTCCCACATGCCCCATGGACCGCATGAGAATGAGGTTTAGAACGACGTTCAGGAGCATCGCTGCGGCAGAAATTTTGACTGGTGTCGCAGTATCCTGGCGGCCAAAAAATCCTGGCGCCAGCGCCTTGATCAGAACGTAGGCTGGCAACCCAGCAGCAAAAGCTGCCAATGCAGCCCCCACCGCTTCGCGATCAGAAACCGTGAACGCACCCCGTTCATACAACGCGGCCGCAATCGGATGAGCCAAAACCAAAAGACCCACAGCAGCCGGTAAAGTAAGGACCAGACTAATTTCGATTGCTCGGTTCTGGGCTTGAAGGGCCTCTTCCGGATTATCGCTTTGAATCGATCGCGACAACATTGGCAGCAATGCAACTCCAATACCCACGCCTATGACGCCAAGGGGCAATTGATTGACTCGGTCAGCATAGTAGAGCCACGAGACAGCACCGACCGCGACCAACGTCGCGATGATCTTATCGACCAAGAGATTGAGCTGATAAAGGCTAGCACCAAAGACAACGGGGAGAATGCGCTTAAGTAACTGGCGAACGCGGGGAGATAGCCTTGGTCTAATCAGACCAAGCGGCATACCAGCGGCACGCACGCGCCATGCTAGCCAAGCAAATTGGATAACGCCTGCAAGGGCCACGCCCCAAGCCAAAGCCATGGACGCGTCCATGCCAGAGGACAGCGCAAATAGAACAGCGGAAATCAAAGTGAGATTCAAAAGAATAGGTGTTGCGGCAGCGGCAGCAAAGCGATCCAGAGCATTTAACACACCCGATTGAAGAGACACGAGCGAGATAAAAAACAAGTACGGGAACGCGATCCGCGCCAGATCTGTTGCGCGATCCATTTGCCCAGGTATCTCAGCAAACCCTGGGGCGATGGCGTACAACGCGATGGGCATGAAAACCATCATCGCTAGCACAAACATAAACAGCACGGTCGCCAATACCGCGAAGGATTGCTCGGCAAATCGCAACGCCTTTTCACGCCCCTCTTTCTCTAGAATTTCTGAGAAAATGGGAACAAATCCAGCCGAAAACGCCCCTTCCGCAAACAACCTACGGAACAAGTTGGGAAACTGGAAAGCAATCAAGAACGCGTCTGCTGCAAGCCCCGCACCCAAAACACCCGCAATAAGGATATCTCGCACGAACCCTGTCATGCGGCTGATCAAGGTCATGCCGCTGACGGTCGCAAAGGCGCGAAGGAGTGATTTTCTAGCTGCCATAGGTAAGGTTTATATCACCCGCGCGTCACGGCATAGAGATGGCGATGCTGCGTCCAAAAAGAGATACCTGTCTATTCTGCGGCTGTTGGCTGAGCCGCAACAGGTTTAGAGCGAAGAACCGAGAAATCGTCAGGAACACCAATGGCCTTGCCAAGGGCTTCACGGATTTGGCGTATTTTAGTTTCGTTCTCAACCTTCATTCCGAAAACATCTTTAACATAAAAAACATCAACGACGCGTTCGCCATAGGTGGAAACGTGAGCCGAGCCTATTTGCAGCGCCAGCTCAGAAATAACCTTCGTGATATCAAACAACAACCCGGCCCGGTCATGTCCGTTGATTTCGATAACGCTAAAAAGCTTAGACGCTGTATTATCAATAATAACGCGGGGGGGCGCCTCTAAGGCCTGCGCGCGATCGGTCAGTCTGTCTTCGACGTTTTCAAGCTCTCGATCCAACCGAAGCCGCCCTTCAAGGGCTGCCACAACGCGGGACTTGATCCTATTAAGTTTGGTTTCAGTCGTTAAAACAGTGCCGTTGAAATCTTGCACGGTAAAAGTATCCAACGCCATGCCATTAGAGAGCGTTAGAATTTTTGCATCGACGATGGAAACATTAGAGAGCGCTAAGGCACCTGCGATCTTTGCAAAAAGGCCCGGATGGTCTGGCGTGTAGATCATCATTTCCGTAACGGCACGAGCTTTATCAATTGCGAATTCAATTGCAATGTCTTGATCACTGTTCCCAGCAGATCGTATGAATCTGGCATGCCGTTCGTGGGTGTCGACGTCATATGTCACCCAGTACGACGAAAAGCCGGATCCTACAAAGGCCTCACGACTTGCAATAGGCCAATCAGATAGCCGTTCAGCCAGCGCTTTTCTCGCTCGATTTGCTCGCGCGTCCACCGTCGCTGTCGAATGGGCACCAGACATCCGTTCTTCGGCCCGATTATAGAGCTCACGCAAGAGTGTCGCTTTCCAGTCATTCCAGACCTTCGGGCCCACAGCGCGAATATCAGCACACGTCAATGCCAATAGAAGTTTCAGGCGTTCAGGCGATTGAACGGCTGCACAAAAATCGACAATAGTTTTCGGGTCATCAAGGTCGCGCTTGAACGCAGTATTGCTCATTAACAAATGCTGGCGCACAAGCCAGCTAACGGTCTCTGTTTCTTCATCTGTCAGTCCGAAACGAGGACAAAGCGTAAGGGCGATATCAGCGCCAAGCTCAGAGTGGTCCCCACCGCGACCCTTAGCAATGTCATGCAAGAGAACCGACACGTATAAGGCTCGACGCGATTGAATTTTGCCAACAACCTTCGAAACAATAGGGAGGTCATCTTTCAACGCACCATTCTCAATGCGGTGCAGAATGCCAATAGCACGGATCGTATGTTCGTCCGTTGTATAGACGTGGTACATGTCGAATTGCATTTGAGCGACGACGCGACCAAAATCAGGAACAAAACGACCGAACACACCGGCCTCGTTCATGAGACGTAATATTGATTCAGGACCTTTCTTGAAGGTCATGATCTCTACAAACAGTCGGTTTGCTTCGGCGTCATCACGGATATCATTGACCAAATGAAGGTTGCGCGTGATCAACTCTAACGCATGAGGGTGGAGATCCAGGCCATTCTCTTGAGCAACATGAAAAATTCGAATGAGCTTTGTCGGATCTTCAACAAAAGCATCGTCGTTGCTAACCGTGATTCGCCCGCCCTCAACTGAGAAACCTTCAAGTGTTTTACGCCGTAATACTGCAGGGAGACGCAACAACGGTTTGCGACGTTCTTTTTCTTCAAGGACAGCGGAGATGATGCGGGTTAGATTGCCGACATCTTTAGCGATTAAAAAATAGTGCTTCATAAATCGCTCGACCGCAGATCCACCAGCATGGTCTGTGTAACCCATAAGCTCTGCGAGGCGGGGCTGAAGATCGAATGTCAGGCGGTTATCAATCCGACCCGTGACATAGTGAATATGACATCGGACGGTCCACAGGAAATCGTAAGCTTTCTGAAAACGTAACGCCGCATCACTATGGATGAGTTCACGATCCACTAGTTCCTGAACGTTTGAAACACCGTACAGATATCGAGCAATCCAATACAAAGTGTGTAAGTCGCGCAAGCCGCCTTTGTCTTCTTTGACATTTGGCTCGAGCACATACCGGCTATCACCTAATCTTTCATGGCGGGCATCGCGCTCAGACAACTTAGCATCGACAAAAGCCATGCCGGTGCCTTCAACCACATCTTCTCGGAAGCGTACCTGCAAATCACGCGCGAGATCTTGATCTCCCCAAATCCAACGGGACTCCAGCAAAGCGGTTCTGATCGTCATATCCGCCATGGCTTGTTTTATATTGTCGTTGACCGTGCGCACTGCATGCCCAACCTTGAACCCAAGATCCCAAAGCACATAAAGCATGTACTCCACCAAATTTTCGGTGAACGGCGTTTTTTTGTAAGGCAGAAGAAAAAGGAGGTCGAGATCGGACCCGGGTGCAAGCTCGCCGCGACCGTAACCACCGACCGCCATAAGACTCAATTTCTCACCCGTGGTCGCAACGCCACGCTTAAAGACCCGCGTTGTTGCAAAATCAAATAGCACACGTAAAATTTGATCCGTAAGATACGAGAGTTCAACGACGGTATCTGATCCGGTTCCTTCACCACTTTCCAAGCGCCGGCGTATTTCCACACGCCCGGCTTCCAACGCGGAAGACAGTTCTTCCATCAATATGGGGCGAACGGCTGAGTCCGCAACATCTCCGGAAAGACGCTCGTCCAACCGCTCCGATATGGCGCGACGACTTATCAAGTTGCGAGGAGAGCGAACGTTTGTCACCAACGGACTTTCAGAAACTTATCGACAGTTATTTTTAGGGGCGATCAATATCGCATTGCCTGTAAAGCTATCGCGGCGTCACCCCAGACCGTCGCGCATCATCTGCAGAAATTTTTACAACCCGCTCTTTGCTCTTCTGCGGAATGATAGGTGGAATATTTGACAAACTGCTTGTTGATTCACCGAGCGCTGACGAACCGGTGAGGCCTTCCAAAGCAAAGCGTGACTTCATCCGCGCATTGAGAATGGTTAAGGCTTCGAGGGTCTTGGCCGGACCGATAAATAGAATGCCCAAAATAATCGCTGCCCCAGACCCCGCCATTGCGTAGACATCGTTGACCCAGGGGTACCCTGAGAATGCCAACATAACCCCACATGCACAGCCGATGATGCTCATCCAACCCATAAAATTGAGAATACGGGCGATAGCTGGAGAGGTCGGACGATCTTCATTAAAGGAAAAAGCCATGATGGAGCTCCTATAATGGCGCAAGAATAAGCAACAAAGGTACACCCACTATAACATTAATGAGGGTTAAGAGTCCTTATCCGCCAGCAAGGCTCTTACACGATACAATGCATCTAAAGCCTCTTTTGGCGTCATCTCATCCGGTGCGAGCGCGGCTAAGGCTTCCTCTGCTTGAGAGGATTCTACTTTGGGAGAATGCATCGACGAACTGGGAGAGGTAAGCGCGAAAAGCGGCAAGTCTTCCGCCAAGCGACCCGCATTACCGGCCGCCTCTCCACTTTCGAGTTGTTCAAGAACCTGTTGTGCCCGCGCAATCACCTGGCCGGGCAAACCAGCAAGTTTGGCAACATGAATTCCATAGGATCGGTCCGCGGTACCTGGAGCGACCTCATGAAGGAATACGATGTCCCCTTGCCAGTCCTGCACCTTCATATGATGTGGATCGAGACGGTCCATCTTCTCAGCCAATGCCGTTAACTCATGGTAATGGGTCGCGAACAAGGCGCGGCACGCGTTGCCATCATGAAGGTACTCAAGCGTTGCCCAAGCAATAGAGAGGCCATCAAATGTTGCGGTTCCTCGGCCAATCTCATCCAGTATGACGAGAGAACGAGACGTCGCTTGATTGAGAATGGCTGCTGTTTCAACCATCTCAACCATGAATGTCGACCGGCCGCGCGCTAAATCGTCTGCGGCTCCGACACGGGAAAACAGGCGGTCTACGACACCAATCTTAGCTGCGCCAGCAGGAACGAAGGACCCGATTTGGGCCAAGATTGCGATCAGCGCATTCTGACGTAGGAAGGTTGACTTACCAGCCATATTTGGCCCGGTTACAAGCCAGACCTGGCCATTTTCAACGCCGTCCTTGCTTCCAAGTTCACACCCATTAGGCACGAATGCGGCATCAGATGTTCGAGACAAGGCAGCTTCAACGACAGGGTGTCGACCGTCATCGATTGTGAAAGACGTTCCGGAGTCTACGACAGGACGTGTGTAACGCCGCTCGACTGCGACTTGCGCTAGACCAGCGGCAACATCTATTTCGGCGAGTGCTTCTGCCGTGGTTGCAATAGGGTCAACCCGTTCTAGGACTTCTTGGACAAGCGTTTTGAAAAGCTCGAGCTCAAGCGCCAAAGTCTTGTCGGCTGCAGATCGAATTCGATCTTCAAGATCACCAAGCTCTATCGTTGAAAACCGCATAGCACTAGCCATGGTCTGACGATGGATAAAGGCGGTCTGACCAACCACGGCTTCGGTGCCATCGGTCGTTCGACTTGTTGAGAGCAAACCATCGCCATGACGAGCAGGCACCTCAACGTAATACCCTAGAACATTATTATGCCGGACCTTCAGAGTCTGAATGCCAGTTTCTTCACTGTACCGGGCTTGCAAACCTGCAATATTCTTACGGCTGTTATCACGCAGCTCACGGAGTTCGTCGAGCGTTTCGTCGTATCCCAATCGGATGAAACCACCATCTCTGGCCAGCATCGGCATCTCGTCTGCTAATCCGCGCGACAACCTGTCAACCAGCACACCATGCTCACCGAGTTTTTGCTTCACCAGTTCAAAGGGATCAATCCCCGTAGAATCTTTAGAGGCAGATACGGCAGCTTCGATGATTTCTCTAAGGCTTGGTGTCTTTCCTAAAGCATCACGGATGGCCGCAAGATCACGGGGGCCGCCACGATCTAGTGTGATGCGACTTAAGGCCCGCTCAATATCTGGCGTGGCTTTGAGGGCATCGCGAATTGCCATGCGACCTGCCGGTGAATCCACCATCACATCCACTTGGTCTAAGCGCTTAGATATCTCAATCGGGTCCGTTAGGGGGGCTGCAAGTCTCGACGACAAGAGCCGCGCGCCAGCACCAGTGCGCGTCGCATCAATAACACCGAGAAGGCTACCCTGCCGTTCGCCCGTGAGTGTGCGGGCTAATTCTAGATTTCGTCGCGTTGCGGCATCGATTTCCATGACCGTGCCATCGCCGAGACGGCGCGGCGCCTTGAGCCTGGGCATGCGACCTTTCTGAGTTAGATCGATGTAGTCTGCCAGCGCCCCAGCCGCCGCAATCTCCGCGCGCCCAAAGGCGCCGAACGCGTCTAAACTCTTCACTGCGTAAAGAGATTCCAGCCGTCGGCGCGCATTGTCGGAATCAAATCGAACAGATGGCAACTCGGTTAGAATATCGTCCCAGTCTTCAATCACTGAATAAACCGAGTCATCCGCCCGAAGGACATCAGATAGGAGGATTTCTCCCGGATCGATACGAGCCAAGGCTGCCCCAAGACGG
>Ga0055584_100000691_pt1 | contig 32089 bp, 31 predicted proteins | sample OSDHelmetaG_FD_58716 | JGI IMG/M metagenome (GOLD analysis project Ga0055584, IMG submission 58716) | Pelagic marine sediment microbial communities from the LTER site Helgoland, North Sea, for post-phytoplankton bloom and carbon turnover... | ecosystem: Environmental > Aquatic > Marine >... | reverse complement strand
CGATATTGATGTTAATACCGGCGCAGTATCAATTAATCCTGACGTACTATTCACTGAGGTAGGACAATCAGTATTTGCCTGTGGCGGCTTAAGCCGTGGCTGGCCATCAGGCGCTTACAGCCCAGACACTAATGCTATGTATTTCCCCTTAGCACGTCAGTGTCAAACAATCACAGCAACCTTGACTGAGCCATCCCTGGAAAATCTCTACGGGATTTTTGGCCGAGCTGAAGATCTGCCTGCGGGTCAAGAAACTTCGCCAAACAGTGTGACTGCCATCTCGGTTGAGACTGGTGAAACCTTATGGACCTACGAGCAAGAAGCAACCATGATGACGCTGCTTTCGACCTCTGGCAGTCTAATTTTCGGTGGTGATAACAATGGCCGCATGAAAGCTTTTGACCAAGATACTGGAGAAATCTTGTGGGAGATCAACTTGGGTTCTACACTTAGTGGCTACCCAACTACCTTCATGGTCAATGGTAAACAGTATCTAGCAGTAAGTACTGGTATGTCGATATATGCCGGGGCAACAGATGCTAACAATCTGTTTGTCTTTGCCTTACCTGACTAAGAAAAAGTGACTAAGAAAAAGGCCATTTTAAATGGCCTTTTTTTTGAAAAAAATTAATAGAATTATTTTAAAGAACTTATACCTACAGTATGTTGAGCTTAGTACTAAAGACCCTAAATACTAGTATATTTACTTTTTGAGATCATTATTTAAACAGTAATTAGAGCATTTGCATGAACACAAAAAGCATTCCCGTCATCAAAAGGTCAGCCCCTAAGTTTTTGCTTTGGATAACCACTATTCTGTATTACTTGCTCTTGCTGCCGTTTAGTTACTTGATGAAGTTAATCGGAAAGCCAGGCGCCTTATTTAACTTTATGGGCAGGAGAGCAGCAAATTCAAAAAAACTTGAGAAAGCCTTTAAAGGCTATATACCTGACGCTCAAGATATTTTTGTCAGCACTTTTGTCAAAAGCGGTACAAATTGGATGATGCAGATTGCTCACCAAATTGCATGGCATGGTGAAGGGGAATACGAAAATATCCATGATGCAGTTGCCTGGCCTGACACGCCAAATAAAGGCGCAACGAAAATGATGACGCCTCTAAATGGCGATATTATTAAGCAGTTGAGCCCTAGCGGGATACGTGTAATAAAAACACATTTATCAGCACACTATGTGCCTATCAATGAACACGCAAAATATCTAATAGTTGTTCGCGATCCAAAAGAAGTATTTGTTTCCAGTTACCCCTTTGTTAGAAGCCTCGCCGGACCAATAATGCCCGATGTAGATGTCTGGCTGGATATGTTTTTAACAAAACATTGGTCAATGAATTTTGGTAACACTTGGGCAGAACACACAGACAGTTATTGGAAATTAAGAAATGAGCCTAATGTCTTGCTCTTGTCATATAGCCAATTAAAGCGTGACCCTGAAGCAGGTATACATCAAGTTGCTGAAACGATTGGGGTTAATTTAAGCGAGCAAGAATTTACCAAGGTGCTGGAGAAAAGTTCGGTTCAATATATGAAGGGAATCAATGATAAATTTAATCCTATGGGCAAATCTTCTTTCCCATGGGGCGGGGACTTCAAAATGGTAAGAGAAGGTAAGACTGGTAATTCTTCAGAATTAATTTCAAGGGAACAACAGATAAGGATAGACAATCACTTTATTCAAGAACTCAAAAGCCTTGATTCTGATTTTCCTTATGATGAATTTTGCAATATAACGAAATAGTTCTTTTTCAGACACGCAACAAAGAAAATTATCAGGATAACAAAGCCAGTATTTCTGTGGTTTTTTCCTGCATCAACTTACTGTCTGCCCTAGATTCAACATTAAGTCGAATTACTGGTTCAGTATTAGACATACGCAAATTAAAACGCCACTGCCCCATATCCATACTTAGGCCGTCAGTAAAATCTGTTGCTATTGCAGCATCGCTATAAACGCCTTGTACTTTCTCTATGGCTTTTTTGGCATCCTCAACTTCTCGATTGATTTCTCCGCTGGCGGGAAAAGCCTGCATTCTTGCTTCGACCAAACTTGAAAATTTATGACCAGAAACTGAAAGTATTTCTGCCACTAGTAACCAAGGAATCATCCCACTATCACAATAAAAGAAATCTCTAAAATAATGATGCGCACTCATCTCTCCGCCATAGACTGCGTCTACTTGCCGCATTTTTTCTTTTATAAAAGCGTGCCCGCTTTTACACAACACTGCTTCGCCGTCAAACTCTTCAACTACAGCTAAAGTATTCCAGCTCAAACGCGGATCATGGATAATTTTTTCACCTGCCTGTTTCTTTAAAAATGCTTCAGCCAATAAGCCAACGATGTAATAACCTTCGATAAAAATGCCTTTCTCATCAAAGAAAAAACAACGATCAAAATCACCGTCCCAGGCAATTCCTAAATCTGCTTTATGCTCCAATATAGCATCTATAGTTGGCTGCCTATTTTCTTCTAATAAAGGGTTGGGCACACCGTTAGGAAAGTTACCGTCAGCCTCATGGTGAATTTTTATAAACTCAATCGGCAAATGCTTTTCAAGCATATCAACCACTGAGCCGGCGCCACCATTTCCAGCATTACAGACAACTTTTATGGGCTTTAATAAAGAAACATCAATGTAAGAAAGTAAATGTTCGATATAGGCTTGCTTGACATCAGCGTCCATGACTTGCCCTTTATTTTCAGGAATCAGAAAGTCATTAAGTTCAGCTAATGCTTTAATGTCTAATAAGCCAGTATCTCTGCTGATTGGTTTAGAATTTTCGCGCACGAATTTCATGCCGTTATAGTCTTTTGGGTTATGACTTGCAGTCACCACAATGCCGCCATCCATATTGAGATGACTGGTCGCAAAATATATTTCTTCTGTACCACACTGCCCGATATTACTGACATTAACACCAGCATCAGTTAAGCCATTTATTAAAGCTTGGCATATTTTTTGGCTGCTTAAGCGAATGTCATAACCTACAACAACTTGTTTTGGGTTCAAAAAAGCTGCATAAGCCTTACCAATTCGATAAGCGATATCTTCATTGAGTTGATCGGGAATACGACCGCGGACATCGTATGCTTTAAAACAAGTTATTTCCTGAAACACTGCTTTCCCTCTTCTCGTAAATTCTAATCTAATGCTTTATAAACATTTTCATAATAAAAAGTGCTGGCTTCCATAAACCCACCTACACTGCCGCAATCAAAACGTCGACCTTTAAACTTATATGCAAGAACTCCGCCTTGTTTTGCCTGGGTTAGCAAGGCATCGGTGATTTGCACTTCACCATTTCTACCAGGGGGTGTTTGGCGGATAATATCGAAAATATCCGGCGTTAAAATATAACGCCCGATTATGGCCAGATTACTAGGTGCATCTTCAGGTGCAGGTTTTTCAACCATATCATTCACTCGTAACACACCTGGTTCGATTTCTTCCCCTGCAATAACGCCATATTTATGAGTTTCATCAGCAGGTACTTCTTCAATAGCAACGATACTGCACTGATATTTTTTATATAGATCCACCATTTGTGCTAACACGCCCTGATCCGGGGAGTAACAAAGATCATCGGCTAGCACGACTGCAAATGTTTGATCACCTATTAAAGTTTCACCCGTTAAAATAGCGTGACCCAAACCTTTCATTTCAATCTGGCGGGTATAGGAAAAAACGCATTCATCAATAATTCTACGTATATCTTCCAAATATTTTTCTTTACCAGTGCCGGAAATTTGATGTTCGAGTTCAAAATTAGTGTCAAAGTAATCCGCTATAGCACGCTTTCCTCTGCCAGTAATTATGGCCATATTATCCATACCTGCTTGCATGGCCTCTTCCACACCATACTCAATCAATGGCTTATTAACGACCGGCAACATTTCCTTGGGCATTGATTTCGTCGCTGGCAAAAAACGACTCCCATAACCCGCAGCAGGGAATAAACATTTCTTTATTACTTGCTCACTCATTTCTCATTTTCCTCACTTAAGAACTTCTTCCATATATATCTTCAAAGCGCTCAATATCATCTTTTCCTAGATAATCCCCACATTGCACTTCTATTAGTACAAGCGGTTCACTTCCCGGGTTTTCTAGACGGTGTTTCTATTCAATAGGCATAAATGCTGGGCATTATACCCACATATCTAGTGAAATTATTATCGTTTCAGGCCACTTATCTCTATAATAACGGCCTTTTGTCGATGCACACTTACGACTAGTGCCTATAAAATATACTTGAGAAATTATGACAACTGAATTTTCACCAAAAAGCAGTTATACAAAAGAAGAGCTTTTGGAGTGTGGTCATGGTCAATTATTTGGTCCCGGCAACCCTAAACTTCCCATCGATAACATGTTGATGATGGACAGAATCGTTGAAATATCTTCCGATGGCGGCAGTGATGGCAAAGGCCATATTATTGCCGAACTTGATATAAGACCTGACCTTTGGTTTTTCGAATGCCATTTTAATGGTGATCCGGTCATGCCGGGCTGCCTAGGCCTTGATGCTATGTGGCAATTAGTTGGGTTTTACCTGGGATGGCGAGGTAACAACGGTAAAGGTCGAGCATTAGGTTGTGGAGAAGTAAAATTTACTGGGGAAATCCTGCCAAGTCACAAAAAAGTTGTTTATGAGCTAAATATCAAACGTCTTATTGAACGAAAATTGATCATGGGTATCGCTGATGGCACTGTTTCGGTAGATGGTCAGGTCATTTATACTACAAAAGGTTTGAAAGTAGGTTTATTTAAACCTGATGAGTCTTTATCCTAAACATTAGTTATTGTTTAGAGACAATTTAGAGGGTCTTGAATAATGCGTCGTGTCGTCATTACAGGTATGGGAATCGTTTCCTGCCTTGGTATAGATAAAGAAACTGTCACCGAATCACTTTCAACCGGCCGAAGTGGCATAAGTTATCGCCCCGATTATGAAGAAGTTGGTATGCGCAGCCACGTAGCCGGAGCCGTAGATATCGATTTTTCCGAGCATATTGATCGTAAAAGTTTACGGTTTATGGGGTCCGCTGCTGCTTATGGTTATATTTCCATGGCTAGAGCTATTGCCGACGCTGGCCTGACTGAAGATCAGGTTTCAAACATTCGTACCGGTATTATTATGGGTTCTGGTGGCACATCCACCCAAGACCAAGTAGAAGCAGTCGATATCTTACGAGAAAAGGGCTTGAAAAGAGTTGGTCCTTATCGAGTAACTCGCACCATGGGCAGCACTGTTTCAGCATGCTTAGCAACTCCCTTCAAAATCAAAGGCGTTAATTACTCCATTTCATCAGCATGCTCAACCAGCGCACATTGCATCGGAAATGCAATGGAGCTAATTCAACTAGGCAAGCAGGATATGGTTTTCGCTGGCGGTGGCGAGTCAGAACACTGGTCCCTGAGTTGTATGTTTGATGCTATGGGCGCTCTTTCAACCAAATATAATGAATCACCTGATAAAGCATCTAGAGCCTATGATGCCGACCGCGATGGTTTTGTCATTGCTGGTGGGGGTGGCACTTTAGTCGTTGAAGAATTGGAACACGCACTTGCGCGTGGCGCTAATATCTATGCCGAGCTGACCGGCTATGGCGCAACATCTGATGGCTACGATATGGTTGCTCCTTCTGGAGAAGGTGCGGTTCGATGCATGCAAATGGCTATGGCAACCGCTAATAACGATATTGATTACATTAATGCCCATGGCACCAGTACACCAGTGGGTGATATCCAGGAAATCAAAGCTGTTAAAGCAGTCTTTGGCGATAACATTCCGGCTATTAATTCCACTAAATCACTTTCGGGACATTCTCTTGGCGCGGCAGGCGTGCAGGAAGCCATCTATAGCTTGCTGATGATGGAAAATAACTTTATTGCAGCTTCTGCTAATATTGAAAATCTTGATCCGGAAATTGAAGGTGTTCCAGTCGTAACGCAACGGAAGGATGATGTAGAACTAAATACTATTATGTCCAATAGTTTTGGTTTTGGCGGCACAAACGCCACATTGATTTTCGAGTGTTATAAAGCTTAATCATCTGAGTCGCTATTTATCTGGATTACTGATTGTTTTTATAAAGAGTTAGCTAAATTTATTAACTTAAAGCGTGAGGTGAAGCGCATGCTTACCACACTAAAAAACATTATCTTTTTATGCAGCTTGGTCCTAGCTTCGGCAAACCTTCAAGCTCAGTTGCTTGATAATTCTTCTAACGACCTTTTCACCAATAGTAATTCAGGTTTAACGACTTCTGCTGTGCAATCAGTATTACCTGCTGACTCAGCATTTGCTCTAAGTGCCTATATAGAAACTCCCAACACCCTGGTGCTTCGCTGGGATATTGAAGATGGCTATTATCTCTATCGCAAAAGTTTGAATTTTATCGAAACGAACAATAACAGCCTGCAAAATCCTATTATACCAATGGGGATACAGACAGAAGATGAATTTTTTGGTGAAGTTGAAGTTTATTATCAACAATTACTAATTCGTATACCCTTCGATGCGACTAAAGTCGGTGACAATATTTCTCTACAACTTAATTATCAGGGCTGTGCAAAGGATAGCTACTGTTACCCTATGCAATTTAAAGAGCTAAATCTGGAAATAATCTAGTTCCATAAAATTCTTTAGCTTTTCTTAAAGTTTTCAATACCTTGTTACAGTGCATTTAACTGTCTATAGTCAATATGATAATTATTTAAGACTGACGTATTTTAGGTTCATGTAATGGAATCAGAATCTCTACTTTTTTCTTTTTTTCTCATTTTTAGTGGTGCTGCACTATTAAGCACTCTGGCACTTTTTTTAAGGCAGCCCTTATTAGTCGCATATATAGTGGTGGGAGTTGTAATAGGGCCTTATGGTCTTGGGTATATTTCAGACCCTACGCTGTTAACCGACATTTCAGAATTTGGAATAATATTTCTTCTGTTCCTGCTTGGCCTTGATATGCAGCCAGCAAAATTACTCGTCACCTTAAAGAAAACTTTTCTGGTCACCATAGCCAGTGCTCTGATCTTTATGTTGATAGGTTTCAGCACTGGACTAATCTTTGCTTTTTCTACTACAGAAAGTCTTGTTATCGGATTTAGCATGATTTTTTCCAGCACAATTATTGGCATAAAGTTACTGCCAACAACTGTGCTGCATCAGAAACACATGGGCGAAATAATGGTAGGAATTCTGTTATTACAGGATTTTATTGCCATCTTTATTTTAGTGTTTTTGAACTCAGGTACTTTCGAACAGGCAACTGCTCTTCGTGTGCTATTAGCCCTACCACTATTAATATTCACTACTTATATCACTACCAAATACATCCTAGTAAAACTTATCGCGCGCTTTGATCAATTCAAAGAATATATTTTTCTTCTGGCCATTGGCTGGTGTTTAGCCGTCGCTGAATTGGCATCTCTATTAGGCTTATCTGCTGAGATTGGTGCATTTGTCGCAGGCGTTTCACTTGCCACAAGTCCGATTGCCTTATATATCGCGATTAATTTAAAGCCCTTAAGGGACTTTTTCCTGATACTTTTCTTTTTCTCACTCGGAGCCCAGTTCAATATCTCACTACTCAACGAAATTATCTGGCCAGCATTATTGTTAGCGGGATTAGCGCTAAGTGTAAAACCAATTGTTTTCCACTTTTTACTTAAAAAGTTTAGTGAAAGGGATAGCTTAGCCTGGGATGCAGGATTAAGACTGGGACAAATTAGTGAGTTTTCCTTACTAATTGCTTTTGTTGCTACTCAGTCAGGCGTGATTGGTGAAGTAGCGTCTTTGGTAATTCAAGGCGCTGCAATTATCACCTTCCTTATCTCATCATATATCATCGTTCTGTTTTGCCCCTCACCAATTGCGATTTCCAGCAAACTTCGACGTGACTAAAATCACTTATCTAGAATTAACCAATAATATTTACAGTTTGACTTTCTTAAGTAGGAGCTCAACTATCCAATATTTTTTATTTTCCCCATTTAATAAGTAGTTTTTATAGTTTTTTGACAAAATATCGTAAAAGTTGCTGACATTTGCTGCTAAAATCGTAAAATAGGCGAAATTATTAAAAGTTGCTGACATTTGCCGTCAAAATCGTAAAATGAGCAGCTTATTTTCTGACCAACTATACACGCAGCGACACATGGCTTCTATTCTTGTTATTAACGGTCCAAACCTTAACCTTCTTGGCGAGAGGGAACCTGAAATATATGGTTCTCAGACCTTGGAAGATATTAATGCTGTTTTACAAAAACAAGCTGAAACTTCTGGCCTTGAGGTTGCCTTTTTACAAAGTAATGCTGAGCATGAAATTGTAGAGCGTATCCACCAGGCCAAAAAAGAAGGTGTTAATTTCATTATTCTCAATCCTGGTGCATTTACTCATACCAGCATCTCTTTGCGTGACGCCTTGCTGGGTGTTGAAATCCCGTTTATAGAAGTTCATCTTTCTAATGTTCATGCCAGAGAAAATTTCCGCAAACACTCTTATCTTTCAGATATAGCCAAAGGTTGTATTGTTGGATTAGGCGCACAGGGTTACGAGTTAGCTTTGCAGGCGGCATCTCGACAATTAGGCTAAATCCCAGATACAAATAACTAAAGTTTTAAGTAAAGTAAGTATAGAGAGAACGTAATGGATATAAGAAAAGTAAAAAAGCTAATTGAATTACTGGAAGAGTCAGGCATTAATGAAATTGAAATCAAGGAAGGTGAAGAATCCGTCAGAATAAGCCGCGGTGCTAGCATACAGCATGCTCCATTCGCGCAACCTTATCCTATGGCTGCACCGACTCCAGCGCCAATCAGCAGTCCCGTAGCTGAAGCCAAAGTGGAAGAAACTAGTGCTTTTCAAGGGCATGCTGTTAAATCGCCTATGGTTGGGACTTTTTACCGCTCACCTTCTCCAAGCTCTCCAGTTTTTGCTGAAGTCGGTAAACACGTTAAAGTTGGCGATGTTATTTGTATCGTTGAAGCCATGAAAATGATGAATCAAATAGAGGCCGACAAAGCTGGAGTGATAGAAGCTATTTTGGTTGAAGATGGTGAGCCTGTTGAATTTGATCAACCCCTGGTTACCATTGCTTAAAACCCTCCATTCCACAATTAAAAAGCTGATTCCCTTTTATGATTGAAAAAGTATTAATAGCCAACCGCGGTGAAATTGCTTTACGCATATTACGCGCCTGCAAAGAACTAGGCATCAAAACCGTCGCAGTTCATTCAACTGCTGATAAAGATTTAATGCATGTTCGCCTGGCAGATGAATCTGTTTGTATTGGCCCACCTAGATCAATAGACAGTTATTTAAACGTCCCGGCTATTATCAGTGCCATGGAGCTAACTGACGCTCAAGCTGTACACCCCGGCTATGGATTTTTATCTGAGAATGCAGATTTCGCTGAACAGATTGAGAAATGTGGATTTATTTTTATTGGCCCAAGAGCTGAGACCATCCGCATCATGGGAGATAAAGTTGCAGCTATTGACGCCATGATAAAGGCTGGCGTTCCAACCGTACCCGGTTCAAATGGGCCAATTACCGATGATAATCCACGCACCTTAAAAATTGCTCAAGAAATTGGCTACCCAGTGTTAATTAAAGCAGCTGCCGGCGGCGGTGGCCGTGGCATGCGAGTGGTCGAAAAAGAAGAAGACCTGCTGGGCTCTATTACTGTTACTCAAAATGAAGCAGGATCTTTCTTCGGCAATAGCATGGTCTATCTGGAAAAATATTTAGGCAACCCACGCCATGTTGAAATACAGGTGATTGGTGATGGTGAAGGAAATGCCATCAGCTTAGGTGACAGAGATTGCTCTCTACAAAGGCGCCACCAAAAAGTCGTAGAAGAAGCGCCCGCACCAGGCGTCACTGATGAAGAACGCCACAACATCATGAATTCATGCATCCAAGCCTGTCAAAATATAAAGTACCGAGGCGCCGGAACATTTGAATTCCTATACGAAGACGGCAATTTTTACTTTATTGAAATGAATACACGTGTTCAGGTCGAGCACCCTGTTACTGAACTCATTACTGGAATTGATATCGTTAAAGAACAATTAAGAGTTGCTTCTGGCCTACCTTTATCTGTTACACAAGATGAGATTACGATTAAAGGGCATGCGATTGAGTGCCGAATTAATGCTGAAGACCCGGTCAGCTTTTTGCCTAGCCCAGGTAAAGTCAATATTTTCCATGCTCCGGGTGGCAACGGAATTCGTGTTGATTCTCACATGTATAGCGGCTATACAGTTCCACCTCATTATGACTCTCTTATCGCTAAGTTAATTTCTTATGGCGCCGATCGAAATGAGGCTTTTGTAAAAATGGCTAATGCACTTGAAGAAATGCACATTGATGGAATCAAAACCAATATACCTTTGCACCAGGATATTTTCCGTGATGAAGGCTTCAAAGCCGGTGGTGTCAACATTCACTATCTGGAAAAAAAGCTTAAGCTTTAACTTTACCGGGTAGAATTTTATGGGCTGGATTCAATTGCAGCTGAGCACCACCCCCGATCTAGCTGAAGATCTGGAAGTTCTCCTAGAATCAAATAACTCTCTTGCTATTACGCTGATTGATGCCGCTGATCAACCAGTTTTTGAACCTGTCAGAGGAGAAACTCCGCTTTGGGATAGCATCATCCTCACAGCACTTTTCCCGGCTGAACAAGATCCCGAAAAACTCATTCAAGAACTGAGCCAAGGTTATTTACCAAATAAATTACCTCCCATTGAACTTAAACTACTTGAAGATGAGGACTGGGAACGCGCATGGATGGATAATTTTAAGCCTATTTGTTTCGGTGGAAAATTATGGATTTGTCCAAGCTGGGCTAAAGCGCCAGACCCTGGGGCTGTCAATATTATGCTTGATCCCGGACTGGCATTTGGCACTGGAACCCACCCAACCACTGCGCTTTGCCTAAGTTGGCTTGATCAGCAAGAATTAAAGGGAAAGGAGCTTATTGATTACGGCTGTGGTTCGGGTATTTTAGGCATTGCCGCTCTGCTGCTTGGTGCTAAAAAAGTAATAGCCGTGGATAACGATCCTCAAGCGCTGACAGCAAGTAAAAGTAACTGTGAAAAAAACCAAATCGAGCTAACAAAGTTTCCTGTCTTTTTACCCAAAGAATTTGTGGAGCAAATCAAACTCTCTCACATAAAGCCAACTGATATTCTACTGGCAAATATATTAGCAGGTCCCTTAATAGAGCTAGCAGCATATTTCGCTGCACTGCTTAAACCCAATGGTGAAATCCTTCTTTCGGGCATACTGGAAGAACAAGCAGAAGAAGTAATAAAAGCCTATGGATCCTGGTTTGAATTTGAAGCCATCACATCTCAAGACGGTTGGGTTAGAATTGTTGGGCGTCGCATAACATAAGCAAAACTATGTCATCATTTATTACTCAATGCCCACTCTGCGAAACCTCTTTTAATATCACACAGGCGCAGTTAAAACTCGCCGAGGGGAAAGTACGTTGTGGCTTTTGCTTAGGAACATTCTCTGCCCTTGAGCAGCAATTATTTATAGAAGAAGAACTCGAATCAAATAAAAACTACTTTGACAATCTAAACAACAATACTGAGGACGGACCTGACCATTCAGAAGATCTATCTGAAAATAATGAAACACCCTTCGAGCAAGCTATAGAGATTTTTCTTGAAGAAAATCTTCAGGAAAGCATTGAAGAAGACGAAAGTCTTGATCTTATTGACCAATCTGAAAGCGATCGTGATGAAGACGAAGAGCTCGAGACATTTCTACCGGAGCAAAACCAAATAGACACTGAATTTATAGAAGAAATTGAGGGCTTTGATGATCTAGAAGATATTATAGATGTAGAAGAGAATATAAGTATCACCGAAGTTCCGGTGGACGAGGAAGAAACAATACTAGAAGAAGTAATAATAGAAGATATAGAAGTTGAAGATATAGATGAAGATGTAGATGTAGATTTAGATGTAGATGTAGATGTAGATGTAGATGTAGATTTAGATGTAGATGAAGATGTAGAAAAGCTTGCACCTCAAGATGATTCTAATAGGAGCTTTGCAAAATCAGGTTTTGGAGAAGTTCTTCTTGAAGAGCCAGAGCCAGAGCTAAAGTTAGAATCAGAGTTCGACAAAGATCTAGAAAAAAATATTGAAACAGAGGAAACAGAGGAAACAGAGGAAACAATAAAAGAGCAACTGATCGAATTAGATACAAGCCCAATTACTGTCAGCTCAGCTGGCAATGTGAAAAAAAAGGAAGAATTACAAAGCCTGGATAAACTCTATGATGATGAAGCCCTGAATACAGATGGTAGCAACCCGGTCAACGCTATAAGCGAAGAACCTATACCTATTTATCGACAATATAGTCGCCCTGCATTTATTAGCTTTGCTTTATTCTTCTGTAATGTTCTTTTAATAACGGCGATAGGCGCTCAATATGCTTGGGCAAACTTTGATAACTTTCTACGTGAATCGCGCTTTAGCGCTCTAACAGCTTTTGTTTGCAACTATGCTAACTGCCCAGACGTCGAACGCTTTGATTTAAGTTCATTTTCTACCGATGAGCTAATTATAAATGCTCATCCGTCGATCGCCAACGCGTTGCAAATTGATTTCATTTTCAGCAATAACGCCGAATTTGAACAAGAATTTCCTCTAGTTGAATTAAATTTTTCTGACCTTAATCGTCGATTAATAGCCAATAGATTGTTCAGACCCGAGGAATACCTCGAACAAGGTCTCCAGCCGTTTTCACATTTGCCACCTAATTCTTCAATACAGATTCGCCTTGAAATAGCGGATCCAGGTGCTGAAGCTATAAATTACTCACTGATGCTGCGTACTCCTTAGGCTAAAGGTGTTTAAATAACTGCTCGTTTAAACAGTTCAAATTTTTTAGTAGAATAGCGGGCTTCGCTTTTCTCAAACAGGCTGCTCATTAAGTGATCCAAATCGGGCCCTACACAATTAAGTCTAATGTAGTACTAGCCCCAATGGCTGGAGTCACTGATCGTCCCTTTCGATTATTGTGTCGTCAGTATGGTGCAGCAATGACACCCTCCGAAATGCTGACGAGCAATATTCAACTATGGAACAGCGAAAAGAATAGACTACGGCGTCAACATTCAGGTGAAAATTCACCTCGAGTAGTACAAATAGCGGGTTCCGACCCTAAAATGATGGCCGCAGCAGCACGCTTAAATGTCGAACAAGGCGCTCAGATAATCGATATCAACATGGGTTGCCCTGCAAAAAAAGTGCTTAAAAAAGCTGCGGGGTCAGCACTGTTAAGAGATGAGAAGCTGGTTAAAGAAATTCTTCACTCTGTGGTAAATGCTGTCTCAGTGCCAGTCAGCTTAAAAATTAGAACGGGCTGGAATCCTGCTAATCGAAACGGAACGACTATTGCGAAAATTGCAGAAGATAGCGGAGTAAAATCTCTCGCGGTTCATGGGCGAACCCGTGAATGTATGTTCCGTGGTGAAGTAGAATACGACACAATTGCCGCAATCAAAGAGACGGTTGGAATTCCAGTATTTGCCAACGGCGATATTGATAGCCCGCAAAAAGCTGCAGCAGTTCTATCTTACACCAATGCTAATGGGGTGATGATTGGTCGGGCAGCACAAGGGCGCCCATGGGTTTTTCAGGAAATTGACTATTACCTTAAACACCAACAACTTTTAGCTGAACCTGCTTTAAGCGAGCAACTGGCTTTAATCCTTACTCACCTCCAAAATCTTTATGATTTTTATGGAGACTTTAAAGGTGTATTAATTGCGCGCAAACATGTCGCCTGGTATTGCCAAAATCTGACTGATCACCTGACTTTTAGAGCACACTTTAATAAGCTCAACGCAATTCAAGAACAAACTGAATCTTTACAAAACTATTTTTTAAAACTAGAAGACTTTTCCTGCAAAAAGGCCGCCGCATGAGTGATGACAGTAATAATAGACCCCAAACTCTTAAGCAATGTGTCAACGAGGCATTGGAAGAGTATTTAAGCCAGGTAGAGCAGGAACACATAAGTGAGCTCTACAACATGGTGCTGGGTGAAGTTGAAGCCCCAATGTTAGCTGTCGTCATGAAACATGCCGGTAGCAACCAAAGCAAAGCTGCAGCTATGCTGGGTCTCAACAGAGGCACCCTGCGCAAAAAATTACGCCAATACAATTTACTCGACTAAGCCACACTCTAAGTCTCAAACTATAACCATAGGAATATTTACTCAATATGACAGCAACCACTTCTAATCCAGTTAGACGCGCCCTACTTAGCGTTTCCGATAAAACAGGTATTAAAGAATTCGCCGCTGCACTAACAGAACAAGGGATTGAATTAATCTCTACTGGGGGCACTTATAAATTACTGGCTGAAGCCGGCATTGCTGTAACAGAAATTGCTGATTACACAGGCTTTCCAGAAATGATGGATGGACGAGTTAAAACTCTGCATCCTAAAGTCCATGGTGGCATATTAGCTCGGCGTGGCACTGATGACGCCGTTATGCAAGAGCATGGAATTCCGCCTATTGATATGGTGATAGTGAACCTTTACCCCTTTCAGGAAGCCATCGCGAAACCTGATTGTGATTTAGCTACTGCCATTGAAAATATAGATATTGGTGGCCCAACCATGCTCAGAGCCGCCGCTAAAAACCATGCCCATGTAGCTGTGATAGTTGATCCGGCAGATTACGATCAAATCACTGCCGAGCTTAAGGATAAACAGCAACACTTGAGCTCAGAAACCTGCTTTGATCTGGCCGTTAAAACTTTTGAACACACCGCCCAATATGACGGAGCTATTGCTAACTATCTTGGAAAAATAAAAACCGGTAATGAATTTCCGCGCACCTTCAATTCTCAATTTATAAAAAAACAGGATATGCGCTATGGTGAGAATCCTCATCAAGAAGCCGCTTTCTACATTGAGAGAAGCAGTGCAGAAAACAATAATGCAGCCAGTATTTCTACTTCCGTTCAACTGCAAGGCAAAGAACTTTCTTACAATAATATTGCTGATACCGATGCCGCCTTGGAATGTGTAAAAAGTTTTATTGAGCCAGCCTGCGTAATTGTAAAACATGCCAATCCTTGTGGTGTTGGCACAGCAGATAGCATACTAGAGGCTTATGAAAAAGCTTATCAAACAGATCCCACTTCAGCTTTTGGTGGCATTATTGCTTTTAACAGGGAGCTCGATGAAAAAACTGCTCAAATTATCACTGAGCGTCAGTTTACTGAAGTGATTATCGCCCCATCTGTCTCAGAAGCAGCTGCGAAAGTCATCAGCACTAAACCCAACCTTCGACTACTTAGCTGTGGTAAATGGAATGAATCTGTAATTGCTAGCCTGGATTACAAAAAAGTTAAAGGTGGCCTGTTAGTACAAAATCTTGATACTGGTGTTATCAACGGATCTGATCTGACTTTAGTCAGCAAGCGGGCCGCGAGCCCAAGCGAAATAGCCGACATGCTGTTTGCTTGGAAAGTGGTTAAATTTGTTAAATCTAATGCTATTGTTTATGTTAAAAACCAACAAACAATTGGTATTGGCGCCGGGCAAATGAGTCGAGTTTATAGTGCTAAAATTGCCAGCATTAAAGCTGCAGATGAAAATCTACAAGTAGCAGGTTCAGTCATGGCGTCTGATGCCTTTTTCCCTTTTAGTGATGGGGTTGAAGCTGCAGCAAAAGCAGGCATCACTGCCGTTATTCAACCTGGTGGTTCGGTCAATGATCAACAGGTTATTGATGCTGTTGATGCGGCTGACATGGCGATGGTATTTACTGGCATGCGGCATTTCAGGCATTAAGGGCTTGTATTATTTATAAGTCACACTGGAAAGATTAAACAGCCGGAATGTAGTGAGTGAGGAGCGAAAGCGAGCGAACCACTACTTCCGTCTGTGTAAAATAAAAATCCAACGCTATTTCGTTGTATATTTCTGAAGTAGTAAGTTAGACCCCATTTGTGGCTCGCTCGCTTTCGCTCCTCACCCATAAATGGACTCTAACATTAAAAATCTCCAACTGAGTTGAAAGAGAAATAACATGAAAGTAATGATTATCGGCAGTGGTGGTAGAGAACATGCACTAGCCTGGAAAGCCTCTCAGTCACATCAGGTAGATAAAGTTTATGTTGTCCCGGGTAATGCTGGCACAGCCATTGAGCCCGACTTAGAAAATGTGGCACTTGATCCGATGGACTTTTCTGCTTTAGTCGAATTTGCTAAAACAAACGATATCAGCCTTACGATTATTGGCCCAGAAGCGCCTTTAGTGGACGGTATAGTCAATTATTTTCAGGAACAAGGGCTGCTTTGTTTTGGTCCCAGCCAAGGGGCCTCACAACTCGAAGGTTCAAAAGCCTTTAGTAAAGACTTCCTGCAACGCCACAATATCCCAACAGCAGACTACCAAAATTTTACTGAAATCGAGCCCGCCATTGCCTACCTGGAAAAACAAAACCTTCCTATCGTTATCAAAGCTGATGGGCTTGCTGCAGGCAAAGGTGTAATCATTGCTCAAACATTGGATGAAGCAATTGAAACAGTTAAAGATATGCTCTCTGGCAATAGCTTTGGTGATGCCGGACACCGTGTAGTCATTGAAGAGTTTATGCAAGGTGAAGAAGCCAGTTTTATCGCTATTGTGGATGGAAAGACCGCCCTACCTTTCGCGTCATCACAAGATCATAAAGCTCGCGACAATGGTGACCTTGGACCCAACACTGGAGGCATGGGTGCATACTCACCTGCTCCGGTGGTAAGCCCAGAAATTCATGACCGCATTATGCAGCAGGTTATTATTCCGACGGTTAAGGGGATGGCAGCTGAAGGCAATACTTATGTTGGTTTTCTATATGCTGGCTTAATGATTACGCCAGATGGCGAACCTAAAGTTGTAGAATTTAATTGTCGATTTGGTGATCCTGAAGCGCAGCCAATTATGATGCGCCTACAAAGCGACTTAGTAGAACTTTGTCAGGTAGCTTTAAAAGGTGAACTTGATAAAGCCACAATCGATTTTGACGCTAGACCCGCTGTCGGCGTTGTGATGGCCGCTGGAGGTTACCCAAACTCTTACGCTAAAGGTAAAGTGATAAGTGGGCTTGATAGCAAACAAGACAAGCAGAATAAAGACTGTAAGATATTCCATGCTGGCACTGCCGAAAGCGATGGCAATATAGTCACTAATGGCGGTCGTGTACTTTGCGCCACAGCAGTAGCCGATACAGTGACTTCAGCGCAGCAATTAGCCTATGCAATAGTCGATCAAATTAGCTGGGATGAAGTATACTACCGGACGGATATCGCTTACCGAGCGATTAAAAGAGAAGCTTTACAAAGTAACTAATTAGACAATGCTTAATGCCCAAAACAATTTCTTAGATAACTTGATTGACAATTTTGATCAGGCTTTGAGAACGCTTAACCCTGGTACTGCTTCTGCCAATAGGCCAAACCCTGCCGCTTCGGCTAAAGAGAATGAATTAGATCAAATTGCGCTCAAGCACAGCGCTGGTTTAATGCGTATCAATCATACTGGTGAGATTTGCGCTCAAGCGCTTTATCAGGGGCAGGCGCTTACTGCAAAATTACCAGAAGTAAGAGAAAAAATGGCTTTGGCCGCCGCTGAGGAAACAGATCACTTAAGTTGGTGTGAAGATCGCTTGTCTGAACTCAATGATCGGCCAAGCTTATTTAATCCAATCTGGTATGCCATGTCTTTTGGTATAGGCGCTACAGCCGGAATATTAGGTGATAAATGGAGTTTAGGTTTTGTCGCTGAAACTGAGCATCAGGTTTGTGAGCATCTCAATGAGCATCTCAATGAGCTTCCTGAGCAGGATGAGAAGAGTAAAGCTATTCTTGAACAAATGTTAATTGATGAAGGTCAGCATGCCGCTATGGCTGAACAAGCAGGCGCGGCTATTTTGCCCCAAGCTGTCAAAACATCTATGACTATCATGTCGCAAGTCATGAAAAAAACTGCGTACAGGCTCTAGTTAAGCTCCTCATCCTCCCAGAACCGAGTCCCTTTAACCGTTGATTGTAAGGCAAGACCCGACTTTGTCATTTGGTATATCGTAATATTGTCTACCGTTACTTCTCCACCAAAAGCGACACCCTGATCGTCTGCTACTGCAGCAGCGTCTGCCTGGGCACCAAAAGCAATACCATTTTCCATAAAACGATCTAGTGCATCTTGAGTATGAAAAACCATAACAACACGAAAATCTTTTATCCCAGCGCCAAAACCAAGACCAACTTCGCCCATTTTCATGTATGTATCCTGACCTGTTAGATTATTTCGTAAAACCCCATACCCTCCACCAAAACTAGCAAATATTAAATTTATATTGGCATTACTAAAAACTGCATATCCTAAGGCTTGGGAAACCTGACCTTCAACATCAGGTTTTACTTCATATAGCTCAGTAAGCACTTCTGTTTTCATTTCCTGAACGGCTTGCTGTCTTTCAGCAATACTACCTTGAGTGCTGGTACAAGCTGATAACAAGATGCAAATTATTAAGAATGTTAGCCTTGTTACTTTTTCATTTTTTCTCTTTTCCCTTTTTTATATTATTTTATTATCTAATGCTTTCATTAAACCTAAAAAGTCAGTATAGACCTTTATTGCAGAGGAATGATTGTATAAAAACTAGCGACGCAATCTGTGAATCAAGCAGCAGAAATTTCAAAACTATGTGATATTTCAACGCCTGCATTCTTCAGCATTATCGATGCTGAGCAGTATCTTTCTGCTGACAATTCTACAGCTCGTTTTACTTTATTTTCCTCAAGGCCATTACCGCTTACTTTGAAATTTAGATGAATTTTTTTAAAAACAGCCGGGACTGCATCGACGCGTTCGCCATCAACTTCAACGCTACAATCAGTGACATCCTGACGGGCTTTCTTTAGTATGCTGATAACATCTACACTTGAGCAAGCGCCCACACTCATTAACATCAATTCCATTGGCCGCATGCCCTGATTAAGCCCGCCAATGGATTCCGGGCCATCAACCATGACAGAGTGGCCACTGCCCGATTCGCCTTGCATAAGGGCATTTCCTAACCAATTAATTGTTGTTTTCATAGATTTACAACCTAAATCTGATTTTGTCCGTGTATTATCGCATAGCCACTACATAGAATCTTGAATCAAGCACTAGTTCTCTGGAAAGAGTAAAAATAGCAGTACAATAGCGTCGAGAAATGTTTTATCCTTAATCGATTGATTATTTAATTAACACGACATTAGGAGTTATTCATGGCGTTGATGGCAATTACACCTCACATCCATGATCTTGAAAACTTTTTAAGTCATTCACACCGACGAAAATTTCCGAACAAGACAACATCCTGAAATCCTCTACACTATCGGTGAGCAAATGGCTCATCGCTTACGCAGTACAACACAAAAAGTCGCAGATCTGTCTTTCCTCGATGTGACTGGGCGTATTGCTAGTCAGTTACTCACCCTTAGCAAAGAGCCAGATGCGATGACCCACCCTGATGGCATGCAAATTAAAATTACCCGTCAGGAATTGGGCAGGATAGTGAACTGTTCTAGAGAAATGGCTGGAAGAGTTTTAAAAGATCTTGAACAACAAGACTTAATCGAAGTACATGGCAAGACTATTGTCGTATTTGGCACCCGCTAAATTCTTCGTAATTAACTAAAAAAGAATAATTCCTGTAGCTTTTGCCCTGGATCAGGGGCACGCATAAAGGTCTCCCCTACCAGAAAACCATAGACGCCATGTTGAATCATTTCAACTACATCTTGTCTTGCAAGAATGCCGCTTTCTGTCACTACAGAAGTGCCTTCAGGTATCTCTTTCAATAGATCATAGGTGGTGTCTAAACTGGTATTAAAATTATGTAAATCCCTGTTATTAATACCAATGAGTTCTGGTTCTAACTTAAGCGCCAACTCCAATTCAGCATGATTATGGACTTCAATTAAATAATCTAATCCTAGGTCTGTAGCACAAGCCGCTAATTCATGGATTTGATTTTTTTCTAAGGCAGCAACTATCAATAGTATGCAGTCTGCACCAAGCACACGTGATTCAACTATTTGATAGGGGTCTATCATGAAATCCTTACGGATTACGGGTAAGGAACAGGCTGCCTTAACTTCTAATAAATAATCATCATTGCCTTGGAAAAAATCGACATCCGTTAATACTGAAAGACATGTGGCGCCATTCGAAGCATAACTTTGAGCAATAGCTTCAGGTTGAAAGTCTTCACGCAACAAACCTTTGCTTGGCGAGGCTTTTTTAATTTCTGCGATAACCGCCGGACGTTTACGGTTTATTTGCTGGGCCAAAGCCTGAGTAAAGCCCCTCAGACCATTTCGGCCCTTAATACTTTTTTCCAACTCAGAAAGCGAACGTACTTTTTTACGCTCAGTTATTTCTACCTGCTTTCGTTGCAGAATTTTTTTTAAAATCGTTGGTTTTTCCACTTAGGCTTCCTTCAAATCATCCAACACTACCCATGCCAGATTTATAGCTTACAACAATTAAGATTTCTATTGAGTATTGGCGGGATTGGCATCCAGAAAATTTTTCAATAAAGCATGCCCGTGTTCAGTAAGAATAGATTCTGGATGAAATTGAACTCCTTCTATTGGCAATTCTTTATGCCTAAGAGCCATAATTTCTTCATGTTCACCTTCATCATCAAGCGTCCAGGCGCTTATTTCAAGGCAGTCCGGTAACGACTCCTGCTCGACAACAAGAGAATGGTAACGCGTTGCCTCAAAGGGCGTCTGTAAAGCATTAAACACACCCCGTCCATTATGATGGATAGCTGAGATTTTGCCATGCATCACCCGCTTAGCTATGACCGTTTTGCCGCCAAAAGCTTCGCCTATACTTTGATGCCCTAAACAAACACCCAGGATTGGTACTTTCCCTGCAAAATGCTTAATTACTTCTACGGATATTCCGGCTTCTTGAGGTGTGCAGGGTCCAGGAGAAACGACAATATGGCTTGGCTGCATGGCCTCTAATTCTTCAATACTAATTTCATCATTACGAAAAACAGCAATCTCCATACCTAATTCTCCAAAGTACTGGACCAGGTTATAGGTAAAGGAATCATAGTTATCAATCATAACTAGCATTATTGCATTCCTTCTTCGACCAGTTTTACAGCTTGGAACAATGCCCTGGCTTTATTCATGGTCTCTTTCCATTCCAGGGCCGGCACTGAATCAGCCACAATTCCTGCCCCAGCTTCAACATAAAGTGTCTTATCTTTAATGACAGCGGTGCGGATAGCTATAGCCATATCCATATTGCCATTCCAGGATAAATAACCCATCGCACCGCCATAAACACCACGTTTCACTGGCTCAAATTCATCAATAATTTCCATAGCTCGTACTTTTGGTGCACCACTTAGGGTCCCAACCGGCAAAGTTGCCTTTAGAACATCCAAGGCTGTTTTACCTTCTGCGATTTCACTTTCTACATTTGATGCGATATGCATAACATGAGAATAACGCTCAACAAACATTTTACGAGTAACTTCAACTGATCCAACCTTCGATACACGACCAGCATCGTTTCGACTTAAGTCGATCAGCATTAAATGCTCAGCGCGTTCTTTCTCATCTGCGAGTAAATCTTTTTCTAGCGCCAAATCTTCTTCTTCAGAATGGCCACGACGACGAGTGCCGGCCAAAGGCCTGACAGTGATATTTCCATCTTCAACTCGAGCCAGAATTTCAGGAGACGCACTAACAATATGGAAGTCTTCTAGATCCATAAAAACCATATAAGGTGATGGATTCAATTGACGCAGAGCACGATAAATATTTATCGGCTCACCATCGAAAGGAATGCTCATTCTTTGTGCCAATACAACCTGAAACACATCACCAGCCATAATGTATTCCTTAATTTTTTCTACCGCGCCTTTATAAGCTTCTTCACCAAAACTGGATATAAAACTAGATTCATCAACTTCACCGCTGTGTGGCAAGGGTCTAAATAGAGCAGGGTCAAGAGGTTTATGTAGTTCCTGCGCCAAGGCATCTAAACGTGCTTCGGCAGAGGCAAAAGCGTCTTCTTGAGAGGGATCGGCATAAACCAATAAGGAAATTGTACCGCGCAGATTATCAAACACAACAACTTCTTCAGAAACCATTAATACAATATCTGGCGTGCCAACAACATCTTCTGGGGCGCTGTGAGCCACCTTATGTTCAACATAACGTACGGTATCGTAAGCAAAGTAACCGACTAAGCCGCCGTTGAAACGCGGTAAGCCTTCAAGTTCTGGAATTTTATATTGTTGTTGAAACGCCTCAATATCAACAAAGGGATCTACACTTTCATGCTGCTTAACTATTTCCCCATTTTGTTCCAGAGTGAAATCATTGCCGCTGACTTTAAGTATGGTCTTGCAGGGCAAACCAATGATTGAATAGCGCCCCCATTTCTCTCCACCTTGAACGGATTCAAGAAAATAACTATAGGAGCCTTTGGCTAATTTTAAATAGACACTAAGGGGCGTTTCTAGATCGGCAAGAACTTCCCGAACCAGAGGAATACGGTTATAACCTTGACTTGCAAGGTCCTTGAACTGACTGATATTCATGATTTATCAAGTTCCGCCCGCATCCTTTGTATGGTTGCTTGATAGTCATCGCTACCAAATATTGCTGAGCCTGCTACAAACATATCTGCGCCGGCTTGTGCGATTTCTGCAATATTATCGACACTTACGCCACCATCAACTTCGAGACGGATATCTTGGCCACTTTTGTCTATCAGCGCCCTGACCTGAGCAAGTTTATCTAAAGTGGAGGGTATAAACTTCTGCCCACCAAAACCTGGATTAACTGACATAAGCAAAATAATATCGAGCTTATCCATCACATGCTCAAGATAACTAAGCGGTGTTGCCGGATTAAACACTAACCCAGATTTACAGCCCAAGGACTTAATCAGCCCAAGTGAACGATCAATATGATTACTGGCTTCGGGATGAAAAGTGATATAGCTGGCACCTGCCTCTGCGAAATCATTGATTAGGCTATCTACCGGAGACACCATCAAATGCACATCAATAGGCGCCTTGATGCCATAATCAACCAGAGCTTTGCAAACCATTGGTCCAATAGTGAGATTGGGCACATAATGGTTATCCATGACATCAAAGTGCACCACATCAGCGCCGGCTGCTATTACAGTCTCAACCTCCTCACCCAAACGAGCAAAGTCTGCTGATAATATTGAAGGGGCAATTAAAAAATTCTTGGTGCTCATGACCTTTGATTCAGCTGTTGAAATTTAGACGAGCATTGTACAAGGTTTAAGGAGAAGTGTCCTGCAAATGAAATTTTCTAAACGCTCTCGATCTCCTTTATCATGGCCTGTGGGTCAGTATAATTTAAACTGATATGATGCAGCTCAGCCGACCTGTAGACTGCGAGACTGGGGAAACTATCCATCCCCATCTGCCGCGAAACCTGAATCTCTGCCAGCAAAAGTTCTTGAGTCGAAACATCTTCGAGCTGTTTTGAAAATTGCTGGGCATCGAGGCCAATTTCCGTGGCCAGCTCGATCAGCGTAGCGTTTTCCGATGGGTTCCTAGCTTCCAGATAGTACGCCTGTTGAATTCGCGCTGTCATTTGCTGGTCAAACTCATCACCTTGAATACGCGCGGCGATGACGGCACGGTTTGCTGGATAAGTGGAACGCCTAGGCGAACATTTTTCCCAAAAATCAAAGTTAAAATGAGTACCCGGTATTGTTTGTTCGATTCGCTTCCAGGTTTGTTGCAACATGTTCTGCATCGCCTCCGGCATAGGTTGATCTGTATCCGGTGCGAGTCCACCAAGTAAACTGCGAATCTGAAGTTTTTCTGCAACAGCATCAAAAATCACTCGCCGAGCAGGTTCGAACCCCCAACACCAACTACACATTGGGTCATGAACATAAAATAAAGTATCTTGCACCAATCTCACCTTTATAAGAAACCAAGCATTCAAAGTATAAAAGCCACACCTTAACTAAGCCAGCCTGACTTTAATTTTCTCTAACCTTTTATTTAAGTTATTCATTTTTTCTTTTGCATCTGTTAAAACGCTGGACAAGTTCCTAAGGTGAGAGATATCTTCTGTTTACCATATTGTCTTATTGTCTGATAAACAGCTGAGATAACTTTTAATAAAATAATAAAAAACCAGTTCGCCTTATTTTATTACCCTGTTAGTAAACTGCACGGGAGTGAAAAATGATAAAAAAAACCGCATTTACCCTGACCCTCATCGCCATATTGGCTGTATTTGCCAATCCAAGTATGGTCGCTGCCCAAGATTTAGAATCAATAATTCCATTCAAGGTCGGAACCTTCGCAATAAATGATATTCCAACTGTCGGCTTGGTTGTGCAGAATGATGAGCTAATCGTTGATCTTGCCGCTGCAAACCGTGCCTTAGAGCTGATACCGCAGTACAGCAAAGTAAGTATGCCAGAAGACATGTTAGGTCTAATTGCACAATATGAGTACGGTCTGAAATATCGTGTCTATGAAATCGTAAACTGGCTCGTGCAAGAGAATCTGCTAAGTGACAATTCTCAGCGAAACTTTGTCCATCCAGTAGATTCTGTAGACATCATGGCGCCGATTCAATATCCAAGCAAACTCATGAACGCGGCTGTAAATTTTTATACTCATGCCTGTGAGGGTTGTAACGATGATGAGCAGGCTGCCATGAACCGTGAACGTCAGGTGAATCGTGGTGTTCCATATTTATTCCTGAAGCCTACCCGCGGAGCAATCATCGGCGATGGTGACAATATCATCATGCCTTATGGGCGCGACCGCATTGAATGGGAAGTCGAGATGGCCATTGTTTTTGGCCGCTCAGGCAAGTACATCTCTGCCAGTAGAGCCTACGACCATGTGTTCGGGTACATGGTTGCGATGGATATCTCTGACCGTGGAGGCCGTCCAGTTGGAGGCTTTGATGGCGGTACAGACTGGTTCGTTAGTAAGGGCCATGACACTTTTGCACCGCATGGACCTTGGATAGTTCCCAAAGAATTCTACGGCGATCCGATGGAGCGCCTACATCAGACTTTGGTCATCGATGGGGTGACTGTTCAGGAAGCCAGGGCTGGCGATATGATCCACAATATCCCTGAGCTTATCGAATATGCCTCGTCTCTGATTACGATCTTCCCCGGTGATGTTCTGCAAAGCGGAACGTCAGGCGGCACGGGAGCTGGCAGGGTCGAGCGCGCGACTGGCTCCGGTTATTTAGTCGATGGCGAGACCATCAGAGCAAGCATAGAAGGAATCGGCACCCTGCACCACACGGTGAGATTTGAGCAGAGCATTCCGGATGACTTGTCTGGTTCGCAGTTGCCAGCAACAAGGTAGTATCGGGATAATTATTTGCTAATCCTCGTCAGCCATCGACTGCCTGATGATTTCCCATGCTTCCTCAACATCATCAACAAAAGCGAAGCATTCTAGATCATCAGGATTAGCCATTCCTTCTTCTATAAACACATCAAAATTGATCAATCGATGCCAATATTCACTGCCGAAGAGTAATATTGGCAGTGGCTCAATTTTTCCTGTTTGCACCAAGGTCAAGGCTTCAAAAACTTCGTCTATGGTGCCAAAGCCACCTGGAAATGCGACGATAGCCCGTGCTCTTAACAAAAAATGCATTTTACGAATTGCGAAATAGTGAAAGCGAAAACAAAGTTCAGGCGTTATGTATTCATTTGGGTATTGTTCATGTGGCAGCACAATATTTAAACCAATAGATTCATAACCTGCTTCACTTGCTCCTCGATTAGCGGCCTCCATAATCCCTGGTCCGCCACCGGTTACAACATGCAAATCCGGACAGCCATCACAACCCGATTTCGTAGAAATAAGTGCTGCAAGCTCTCTTGCTTGCTGATAATAAGTATTCTTTTCATTAATTCGCGCACTGCCAAAAATTCCAACGGTATGTTCAATACCATGCGCTTTTAATTCTTCCTCTGGTTTATCCAGCTCTAACAAAAGGCGCATTGGACGCTGCTCGTCCGCCAATAAATAATCAATATCATCATAGGCCAGACGGTAAGCAGGGGAATTAACCTGAGCTTTAACTTTAGGCGGCATTTCTTTGTGCTGAGCGTGAAATCTATCTTCTGCAGCATCGCGAAACAAATGTCCGGGCTTGCGGCGTTTCTCACGGTCTATCTCCTGGAATTTCTTTTTCACGTTTACCTCTATTTAATCATGTAAATTAATTATTGTAGGCGTGCATTCAATTCTTTTAGGCGATCAACCGTTCCAATATCAAACCATTCACCTTGATAGTGTTCTGCACTGATTTGTTTTTGTTTGATCGCAGCTTCATATAAATCTGCTAGTGGCAACTTTTCGACTGAAAGGCCTTCAAATAATTTAGGATGTAACACTGCTATACCGCAATACGTTAAAGCTTCTTGAGTTGTTAGATTTGGATCTCTTAAAGACAAATAATTATTAGAGTCCAGCACATAATCGCCTAAGGGATGTTGCGGAGGGTTAGTAACCATTACCAAATGAGCCAATTCTTCTAAATCAGAATAAACGTTTAATGAAGAAAAAGAATAATCCGTCCAAATATCTCCATTCACTACGAGAAAGGGTTCGTCTCCTAACAGTGGCAAGGCTTTTATTATTCCTCCGGCTGTATTCAAAGGCTCATTTTCAGCAGAATAAACTATGTTTGAACCAAAACGACTGCCATCCCCTAAAGCCAACTCGACTTGCTCTCCAAGCCAGGCATGATTAATAACCAGGTCAGTAAACCCTGCTTTATTCAGGCTCTCAATTAGATATTCAATTAAAGGTTTGCCGCCTACAGGGATTAAAGGTTTAGGTGTTTTTTCTGTCAACGGTCGCATCCTTTCCCCTTTCCCAGCCGCAAGGATCATGGCTTTCATAGCTCAGTATTCCTGTTATTAATGCCGCTTATGTTGCTACTACTATTACTACTATCATTATTACTAGCCGCCAGTATTTTTTGTTCGACATCCTGCATGACCTTAATTTCAAGCCAAGCATGCAGCTCATTTAACTCAGGGTATTCTGCAGCGACTTGGTGCAAATAAGATAGAGTGCGTGGGATATCAGTCAGGTAAGTTATTTTTTTATCACGCAAAAATAAACGCGAAAAAATACCGATGGCTTTTAAATGTCTCTGCGCACCCATTAAATCGAAACTCTTCAAAAACATACTCTCTTCTGTATTTGATCTATTTGCATCACCTTTATCTAATATTTTCTGTTGTATAGCCAACTCTCTATATTCCAAAGCCCAGGTTTGTACCTGATCATTTGGCCATGCTATGTAACAGTCTTTTAATAAAGAGACTAGGTCATAAGTAAAGGGCCCCTTAACGGCATCTTGAAAATCAATCACTCCTATATGTGATTTAAATTCTGATTTAATAGGTGACTCATCAGAAACTTTAGCCTCAAGATAAAGTAAGTTGCGTGAATGGTAATCTCGATGCACACAGACTTGCGCCTGTTTCCGAGCTGATTGATTTAAAAAATCAAACGCCTCTTTTAAAATTTTATTATCCTGATCGCTAAGCGTTAAATTTAGAATGCCTTCGCAAAACCAGTGACGGAATAATTCCATTTCTTGTTGCAATAACTCTTCAGAAAATAATGGCAATTTTTCTACAGAAACTTGTTGAATTAAAAGCAGCTCCTTGAACGCCGCTCGGTAAAGTGATGTGGCATCCGCATTCAAGCTTTGGGCTTTTTTTAACGTTGACCATAATAGGGTATCGCCAAAATCTGACAAACAAAGAAAACCCTGTTCAAGATCAAACTGATAAATCGTAGGCACTTGCACTCTTTTTTTGCTGAATGCATTCGCGATTTCTACAAAAGCCTGGTTATTTTCTTTATCAGGCGGTGCGTCTACTAAAATATAGGATAGATTTTGATTCTGTGCGCGGAAATACCGGCGAAAACTAGCATCACCTTGGACCAAATTAACGGTAAAATCATTAAAATCAGAGCTTGGTGAAACTTCAGCAAGCACAGATTTAAACCAACGCTTCAGCAGCTGTATTCGAGCTTGGTTATTGTCTATAGTTACACCCTCAGACATGCTTGTTCTGAGCTTCCCTTGTTTAGCTAGATAAGAGTAATTAAAATCAATTATGCCTATACAACCTGGATTTTAGAAGTGACCCGCAAAAACAAGTGGCTTGTATTTCCAAACCTGATATTAATACCTCTTCTGCCCATTGCAGCCATGCTCAGTACGGCACTATCTAAGCAGGACTCACAGCTATTCTTTAAACCGCTCTCTACGTTAGTTTTTTTGTTACTTTCGCTACTACTTTCTAATTTATCAATAGCGCAGCAAAATAATCAAACATCGATAGCAGATGTCGCACAAGAAAATTGGGTAAGCTTGCCAAATCTGAGTGCAGATCAGCTTTCACTAGTGCCCTCAGCTTGCTGTGGTCTTTATGTTGATACTGAAGAACTACCCCCAGCAATTACTGATGGTAGTTTAATCCTTACTGCCGGTCGTGGAGAATTTAATAGCGAAAGGCAACAAGTAACCATCAGAAATGGCATTGACCTACGCTATGAAAATATTTGGTTACAGGCTGAAAATGGAGTTTATGATCAACTGCAAGCACTAATCGAATTAGAGGGCAATATTCGTTTACGTCAACCCGGGCTCGTAATAGGGGCGAATAGAGCCAATTTTAACCAGTCCGATGCCAGTGCTGAATTATTAGATACTTCTTATGTATTGTTTGAGCAAGCAGCTCGGGGCACTGCAGAGCAAATTATTTTTCGAAATGCTGATGGCTCTCTTAGTATCACCGAAGGGAGTTATACCGTTTGTGAGCCCGGTGATAATAGCTGGTTACTAGTCGGTGAAAATATAGAGTTGGACCAACAAACTGGGCGTGGTGTAGCCCGAAATGTTGTATTGCGAATTAAAGACATTCCAGTTTTGCCAATTCCTTATATAAGTTTTCCTATTAATGACGAACGAAGTTCCGGCTGGCTTTACCCTAGTATCGGCAATACCCAAGAAGGTGGCATTGATATTTCTTCACCCTACTATTTCAACCTGGCTCCAAATTATGACGCAACTCTTACACCTCGCTTGATGACAGAAAGGGGCTTAATGCTCAGTGTCGAAGCACGCTACCTTGGGCAAAATTCTAACAATACGCTTGGATTTTCTTATTTACCAGATGACTCCCAATTTGATGCAACAAGCGTTTCACTGCCTTTAACACAGAGCCCTCCTCAGTCTGAACGCTGGCAGATAAACTATGTGGGAACTGCTGAATTGAATAGAGCCTGGAGTGCTTCTGCAGATTTTTCAGCAATAAGTGATCTGGATTATTATCAGGATTTTGGCAATAAGGGTTTAAATGAAAATAGTAGAAGTTATTTATACCGCCAAGGTGAAATTAATTACCAACAAGCCAATTGGCACCTGCAAGCCGCATTACAAAGTTACCAACTCATTGACCAGTCTCTAAATAGCCTTGATAAGCCATATTCAAGCCTACCTAGAATTAATCTTGATTATGACAAGCAGCAAGCTTCAGGCTTAGTTTATGGCCTAGATGCTGAATATGTTTATTTTGATCGTAATTTTGATGCCAATGCTTTTAGTCAAGCGCAAATTAATAATGGTGCCCTGCTTACTGGTCAGCGCCTGTCTCTTGAGCCAAAACTGGCTTGGGAAAAGGAGTCCCCCGGACTATTTTTTAAACCTGAAATTAAATATAAATATGCTTCTTACCAACTCGATGAGCAAGCGCTAGGTAACTCCGATCAACCTGAACGAGGCATTTTCGTGGGACAAGTCGATAGCGGATTAATTTTTGACAAAGCTTTAGATTTCAATGGGAATGAATATACCCAAACCCTCGAACCCAGACTTTATTATCTTTATAGTGAATATGAAGACCAAAGTGATATTCCACTATTCGATACGGCTAATTTAACTTCAGGTTATAACCAATTATTTCGCGAAGATCGCTTTAGCGGTAAAGACAGAATTGGAGACAGCAATCAGCTCACCTTAGCGCTAAGCTCCAGAATTCTAAATAGTAAGGGCCAAGAAAAAGCCCACATTAGCCTTGGTCAAATATACTACTTTGAAGACCGTAAAGTTGGTCTAACTACTGCAAACACGGCATTGCAGCAATCAAGCGCTTCATTAGTAGGTGATTTTAGTTACTATTTCAGTGACAACTGGCGTATAAGAGCTTTTAATGAATGGAATACGGACAACGATAATTTCAATAATGGTAGTTTTCAATTTCGTTATCAATCTGATATAAATCACATCCTAAATTTGAGCTACCGCTATCGTAAGAGCCCTAATTTGCCCGGCCAGATAAAACAAACGGATATTTCAGCAATTTGGCCTATAAGCGATAACCTAAAATTCATTGGTCGTTGGAATTATGATCATGAATATAACCAAGATTTAGAAACTGTTATCGGCTTGGAATACTCTAATTGCTGTTGGGATATGCGAGTTGTTGCTCGTAAATGGATTGATAACACCGAAATTTTTGGCGCATTTACTCAGAATAACACAGGTGTTTTTCTACAATTTGAACTAAAGGGGCTCGGTAATATCTTAGGTGGTAGTATTGATTCACTCATCGGAGAAAGCATCACAGGCTTTAGATCTTATGCTGAAAACTATTAAAGTTTTATTTTCACTCATTTTGTTGCTGGCAATTTACCCAGTACAAGCTCAGCTAACTGACAAAGTTATTGCTATTGTCGATGATGACGTAATTTTAAAAAGCGAGCTTGACGCTCGTATGGCTGCTGTCAGGGAACAAATAGCTAATGGCACTCTCCCAAGAGGCCTCTCTAATGACGAGTTAGAAAGTCAGGTCCTAGAGCAGCTTATCATGGAGAATCTCCAAATCCAGCTGGCAATCCGTTCGGGTATAAGAGTAGATGATAATAGTTTAAACCAAGCCCTGACTAGTATTGCACAACAAAATAACATGAGCTTCGATGAATTCCGCACAGTACTAAATGCTGATGGTCAATACGTTTCATTTAGAGAACAAGTGCGTGAGGATATGGTAATCAATAATTTTCAGAACGGCTCTATCAATTCACGCATCATTATTACCCGTCAGGAAATTGAAAACTATCTTCGTTCTGAGGCTGCACAGTCTGATATTTCTCCAGAATACCGGGTACAACATATTTTAGTGCCGGTTGATAACCCTGCTCAAAATGACCTACAAGAAGAACTAGCAAATCTGCTTTATCAGCAGTTACAAGATGGCGCTGACATACTGGAGCTTGCTGCATCCAGACAAATTCTTGGACTTCCCGTTGGTGGAGGTGATCTAGCAGGTTGGCGTAAAGTTGAAGCATTACCAACCATGTTTCGACCTGTTGTGCCGCCTATGGAAGTCGGTGAAGTTACTGAACCATTCACCAGCGATAACGGATTTCATATCGTCAAATTAGTTGAAAAACGTGGTGGAGTAGATCTACAAGTTAACCAAAATCAGCTTCGCCATATCCTGATTCGACCCAATGAAATTCGCACCGCACAACAATCGGAAGACCTCATCTATGAACTTTATCAAAGAGTAGAAGATGGTGAAGATTTTGGTGATCTGGCTCGTGTCTATACAGATGACCCTGGTTCAATGGTCTCAGGTGGAGACCTCGACTGGATGACAGAAGGACAACTTCCTCCCATTTTTGAGTCCGTCATCAATGAACTAGAAATCGGAGAACTATCACAGCCTTTCCAAAATGAAGATGGCGGCTGGCATATTGCCCAGCTTCTGGACCGACGCATAGAAGATGTCACTGAGGAAAATGCGCGTTTTCAGGCAGAGCAAATTTTGCGACAACGCAAGTTCGATAATGAATTAGAAAATTGGCTGACTGAAATCCGAGATACTGCTTATGTAAATATCAAGCTTGGAGAAAACGATTAGCCAAGCA
>Ga0055584_100000690_pt1 | contig 32109 bp, 30 predicted proteins | sample OSDHelmetaG_FD_58716 | JGI IMG/M metagenome (GOLD analysis project Ga0055584, IMG submission 58716) | Pelagic marine sediment microbial communities from the LTER site Helgoland, North Sea, for post-phytoplankton bloom and carbon turnover... | ecosystem: Environmental > Aquatic > Marine >... | reverse complement strand
ATTAGGAATCTGGCACTCTATCCAACTGAGTTACGCGATCACTAAAAATAACCTAATATAAATCAAATAAAAATAATAGATATTTTATAGTTGAGCGGCATCTGCAGCTAAATCCTTCGCTGCTTTTGATTTTAACCCTTTGGTTAATTCAATTTCTATATTCATAACTGCTTCTTTTTCAGAAATATCATGTGCTATAGAAACTTCTCTTGCCATTAATTCTAAGGCTGCTTCATATAACTGTCTTTCAGAATAAGACTGCTCTGTTAATTTTGCATCTTTGTATAGGTCTCTAACCACTTCTGCTATTAACAATATATTCCCAGAATGGATTTTTGTTTCATATTCCTGAGCTCTTCTACTCCACATGGTACGTTTAACTTTTGCATTTCCCCTTAAGATAGTAAAAGAATCTTTAAGTGAATCTAAGCTTGATAATTTACGAATTCCAGCAGTTTTCGATTTACTAACAGGCACCCTAAGAGTCATTTTTTCATGTGAAAAAAAGATAACATATAGCTCCAAGGTTGTTCCAGAAATTTCTTGTGTTTCGATATCTATTATTTTTCCAACTCCATGCGAAGGATAAATAACATACTGGTCGGTTACAAATTCTTTAGCGTTATTATTTTCTAGCATTTTACAAATAATTCCTTTTTTATTTATTTAAAAGATTACTAAGCTAATAAATTTGCTTAATTTATTAGACTGAGACCGATTAGTTGTTTCTGTTACAGAAGCTTAGAGTTAATATATTCTCTAAATTACAGTATAAAAAATGACGAGATTAATCGCCATCACCAGGCACAGGTGAGAAATGATTTTCTAATTTTCCTTCTAGGTCTTTGTATTTCTCTGAATCAATAGGTGATTCTTTTTTAATGGTTATATTTGGCCATATATTAGAATATTTAGTATTTAGTTCTAATAATTTTTCTAAACCTGGCTCTGTATCTGGTTTTATTGCATCTATAGGGCATTCAGGTTCGCATACACCACAGTCAATGCACTCATCAGGATGGATCACAAGCATATTTTCTCCCTCATAAAAGCAATCTACAGGACATACCTCAACGCAATCCATATATTTACATTTTATACAGGCCTCATTTACTATATAAGTCATTTATTCTCCAGAAAATAGAATATTTTTATATAAATTAACTATGATAACTAATTCTTGGTATAGCAGATAATAAAATTAATTTGAAGCATTATTCATTGAAGATAGTATAGAAAATGGATTTAGATTTTTTTTATCAATCTTTTTATCAATTTTATCTAAATTAATTATTCTTTTTTTAATCCACGTAGGATCATAGTTAGTTTTATTTTTTTTATTTAACGTATATCCAATGGACTTAAGAATTTTTTCAAAGTCAGCTCTTGTGCAGCCAACTAACGTTAACATTTTTGGTGTTATGGTAAAAGATTTATTAGAAGAGAGCTCCTGAGAATTCATTGCATCTCGAATATTATTTGATAATCTCTCAAATATATCAATTCTAATAACAAATGGATCACATATTTTGTAGCCAATCATATCATATATCTCTTCTGAGATTTTAGGATTATATTTTGATGATGATTTTCCATATAATGATCCTAAGTCGTAATTTATAATGCTTTCGAAGTATAAATTATGGAGAATATTTTTTAATCTCGTGGGCTCGGGTTTAAGAAGTTTTTTGATGTAAATATATGTTTCTCCAATATATATGCCATAAGATCTAAATATCATTTTTTCGTCTTTATTTAAGTCTGCTATTTTTATAGATATTTTATTACGATCAATAATTCCAAGATTATTTTTCATTGTGTATTTGAGGCCAGATAAGTAGCCTTTAAGTGAATCATTGCGGTCTAATTTTATTAGATCACTTAATGTATCGGATATATACTCCTCTAACCAAGTGCTAATCTTTTTAAAGATTTTTTCTGTATTATTTGCCGATAGGAAAGTATCTTTGATTAAACGGATATTAGGACTAAGTATATTGCTACCTTTTTTTATTTCTGCAACAGGGCAAGAATTCCAGATAACATGATTATTATTATCTAATATAAAGTCATCTTTTTCGCTAGATAAAATATTTTTGGTAATTTTTTCTAATTCTAGTTTAATAATTTTATTTAGAGCAGATTTAGCAGATTTATTTTCATTTAATCCGATCTTATTGGTTATGTTGATAAATTTTAAACCGTTTATATTACCAAATAATTCTCCATTTATCATGATTTGGTTATTAGAATCTAATTTTATATTTGATAGATTCTGATTTTTTGAAGTGTTAATCAATACGCTTGCATGACGGTCGATAAACCTATTTGTCAGTTTATTATGTAGCGCATCAGAAAGTTTATCTTCAATTTTTCTAGTTAATTCTTGCCAATACACAGGATCTTTAATCCAATTTTTTTTATTTGTTATATAATTGCATGTCCTTATATAAGAAATTTTATTCGATAGACTATCAATATCTCCATCAATATTACTTGCATATTTTACTTCTTTTTCTAGCCATGCATCGTCAATATATTCCTTACTTCCTGTAAGGTCATTATAGACTTTTGCTATTATTGCTGAATGATTTTCAATTCCATTTTTCCTATAATCTGGCATTTGGCATATTTCCCATAACAATTTTATTTTCTCGTAACTAAGGGACTGGTGAGAAATTATATTAGCTCTAGATATGTATTCTAAAAAGAATGCATCTTCACATTGTTTGTTCAAGGAATAGATTTTACTTGGAGGGGCTAAGGATAAACTGGCTAATAAATTATTTATGCTAGAAAAATCTAGGTCTGAATTTCTCCATTTAATAGATTTATTATACTCGAATCTGTGATTTTCAATATTGTTAATTATTTCTGGTTCCAATGGATCTAGGTTGCTAGAAATACTAAAGGTTCCATCATTCTTATATCGACCAGCTCTGCCTGCAATCTGTGCAATTTCAATAGGAAAGAGAGGTCGGTATTTTTTGCCATCATACTTTTTTAAGGAGTCAAACATAACGTGGTCTATATCCATATTAAGGCCCATTCCAATGGCATCTGTTGCTACAAGATAATCCGCACCACCGGACTGATAAATCTCAACTTGCGCATTCCTAGTTCTTGGAGATAACGCTCCTAGAACGACTGCAGCACCTCCATTTTGTTGTCGAATAAAATCAGCAATTTCGTAAACACGATTAATAGAGAATGCTACGATTGCTGTTCTTTTAGGAAGTTTGCTTATTTTTTTTGAACCTGAGTAGGTTAATTTCGATAACCTTGGTCTGGTGACTATTTCTATATCAGGAATTATACTAAGAATTAGTTTTTTTATTGTGAGAGAGCCAAGAAAAATTGTTTCAAGATTTCCTCTAGAGTATAGTAACCTATCGGTGTATATGTGTCCTCTTTCAGGATCCGAGGCTAGTTGAACTTCATCAATGGCAAGAAAATCTACTTCAATATCTAATGGCATAGCTTCTACAGTACAAATGTAGAATTTAGGGTTTTTTGGTATTATTTTTTCTTCTCCTGTAATCAATGCTACGAAAGAGAATCCTATTTCATTTGCCAATTGATCATATACTTCACGCGCAAGTAATCTTAACGGGAACCCAATCATACCTGACTGATAGCTCAACATTGTTCTTATGGATAAATATGTTTTACCTGTATTTGTTGGGCCTAGTATCGCTTTTATTTTTTTATATTCTTTGGTCATGTTTTTTAATTATTATAGCTATAATTTAACTATTAGAACAGTTATAGAACATAACATGTCCGAATCAGTTATATAATCATATTCTTGTTTTGTTCTATACCATATATTGTTATTTAACATTTTATGAGCACATATAACGTGAATGATTTATTGTTAAATGAACTATTATATTAACTTATATGTTTCATTATAGAACAATATTTATATCGTTTATGGTTATATCATCTAATTCTATCTTTGTTATACCGAGATCAGTTTTTGCGTGTATCATTACGGGTATTAATATATCCATTTGATTATTTATTTTAATCTTTGAGAGCCATATTTTGTGATAGGGAGAGGGATTATCTTTTTCGTCCTCTAATTCTTTATCACTTTGTCCAGCAATAGGTGTATATTTTACTTCGCACCCTATTAAATCTTCAGCCTTCTTACTCAAATCTAATTTTCTGAATACTAATGAAAACACTCGTCTGCCATCCGTTATTTTCCATTGGCCTACACACGGATTATCTATTTTATATAAAGATATTTCTATTATAGTCGATAACGGATCTTTTGTTTTGGTATCAAGGTGTATTGCCAGAAGATCTTCTTTTTCTTTATTATTTTCTGGGAGAGCATATATGGTTAATAATTCTTCTCTATAAGCAATGCTAACATATCCTCTGCCTTTTTTAGTTGAGATATGATTGCTATAAAATTTTGGTGATATTGTTTTCTTTTCAAGATTTCCTCTAGATCCATAGGTGAATTCAGTTTTAGAAAAAATTCCACCAATTCCTTTTGCCTTTATTTTTGCATTAGCCCAGTATTTAGAATCAGATAAATTAATGTCTAATTCAAAATTAGCTATATTAAGGCCAAGAGATCGAACAGAATAATTAAGGTATATTTGTTCATTTAGATTATATCTATTTTCAATTGATATATCTTTATTCACACTATCTTCTGCTAATGAGAATGATATAGCTAACATAAATGTTGTTAGCATTAAGATTAAAAAATTTAAAATTGATTTTTTTTTTTTATTCAGCATTTTCAGTAAAAAATTTTGATAGATGTTTTTATTATTATAATTGTAATCAATACTTATAAACTTAACAACACGTAATGTATTTATATAGTATTTATAATAAATATATTAAAATTATTATGCTTATTATACTCTTTTCTTAGTATCAATTTTATTAATAGATAAATATTTTATGGTAAGATTGATTTGTAAGTTGACTGGGCCATTGCAAGTGTTTATATAATCTATTTATAAATTAATTCTTTTTGGAGAAAACTCATGACAAGACGTTGTGAACTAACAGGTAAATCAGTTATGACTGGAAATAACGTCAGTCATGCAAAAAATAGAAATAGACGTCGATTTTTACCTAACTTAAATCAAGTAACACTATTGTCTGAAATTCTAAGCCAGAAAGTCTACCTAAGAGTATCAGCGAACGCCTTACGTTCTGTAGAACATAGAGGTGGTTTGGATGAATTTTTAATTAAAGAATCTTCAGAAAACCTATCACAAAAAGCACTTGAGATTAAAAAAAGAGTTATTAAAGCAAAACTTCAAGCAGCTGCAGAGCAAGTACAAGTATTAGCTCAATAATAATTATATGATACGTTCAAGAATTATTATACCAGTATTATGTATGATATTAGTGATCGTAGCTTCTAATATACTTGTTCAATATCCATTTAAACCATTGGGATTACATGATTTATTAACTTGGGGTGCCTTCACATACCCTGTTGCTTTCTTTATTACGGATATTACAAATCGACGCTATGGACCGCAGAAGGCGAGGTGGATAGTTTTCGCTGGTTTTATTGTAGCTGTATTTTTATCAATTTGGTTTGCAACGCCACGTATCGCCATTGCTTCTGGCACAGCTTTTCTTACGGCTCAATTAATAGATGTAACAATTTTTAGTAAACTACGAAATGCTAAATGGTGGAAAGCTCCATTGATATCGTCATCAATCGGTTCTGTCATAGATACAATAATTTTCTTTAGCATTGCATTTTCGGCAAGTTTTGTTTTTTTTGGATCTAATGACGATTTTGCACTATCACAAATCTCATTTTTTGGTATGGACTTTATTCAAGTGCCCCGTTGGTTTTCGTGGGCAGTTGGTGATTTAGTTGTAAAATTTATAGTTGCGTTAGCACTATTATTCCCGTTTGCGATGATTAGAAATAAGATTGGTGTATGGAAAGAGTTTAAAATTTAGTTTTTTTAATTCAATTCTTTGTTTTTTCATCAAATAATTCTGCCAATTTTTCTGTAATAGCCCCGCCTAGCTCTTCGGCATCAACTATTGTAATGGCTTTCTTATAATATCTAGTGACATCATGACCTATTCCAATTGCAATTAGCTCTACCGATGAATTGGTCTCTATATTATTAATAGTCTTTCTTAAGTGACGTTCTAGATAATTCCCTGAATTAACCGATAAAGATGAGTCGTCAACCGGAGCTCCATCCGAGATAACCATGAGAATCTTTCTTTGCTCAGGTCTGTTTAACAGCCTTTCGTGAGCCCAATTTAGTGCCTCACCGTCGATATTCTCTTTTAATAATCCTTCTCTCATCATTAGACCAAGGTTTCTTTTCGCTCTCCTCCATGGAGTATCAGCTGATTTGTAAATTATATGCCTTAAGTCATTTAATCTTCCTGGTTTGCTTGGTTTTCCACCCTCTGCCCAGGCCTCTCTTGATTGACCTCCTTTCCATGCTTTAGTTGTAAAACCTAACACTTCAGCCTTAACGCCACATCTTTCTAATGTTCTTGTAAGTATGTCAGCACACGTTGCAGCAACCATAATTGGTCGGCCTCTCATTGAACCTGAGTTATCTAATAATAAGGTTACAACAGTATCTCTAAAATCTGTATCACGCTCGAGTTTAAAGGATAGAGGAGACATAGGTTCTGTAACCACCCTTACTAGTCTTGCTGTATCAAGCATTCCTTCTTCTAGATCAAAGTCCCATGATCTATTCTGCTTAGCCATTAATTTTCGTTGTAGTTTATTTGCAAGTCTTGCCACAACGCCTTGTAAACTTAATAGTTGTTTGTCTAAATAATTTCTGAGTCTATCTAGTTCTTCCATATCACACAATTCTTCTGCGGTGATTTCTTCGTCAAATTCATCGGTGAAAACTTTGTATGCTTGCGGTTTATTTTGATTAACCTCTTCATCTTCAGAGTTTCTTCTGTCTTCAGGTGCAGTTGTCTCTTCGCCGTCTTCCTCACCCTCCATATCCTCAAGATCCATTGTGTCGTCAGAATCTTCCATATTTTCTGAATCATCAGGATCGATTTCATCTGATAATTCTGAACTATCGGTTTCAGAACCATCTTCTTCAGCAACACTTTCATCGGCTGTTGTGCTTGAATTATCTAGTTTTTCATCGCCGTCCCCTAATTGGTCTCCCATATCTAAGGCTGTTAATAGATTTCCAATTCTGTTAGCAAACATTTCTTGGTCATGAATATTATCTTTTAATGATTCTAGCTCCGCTATTGCTTTTTCTTCTATCCACGGGCGCCATAAATTAACAAAGTCACGTGTATTTTTTGGAGATGGAAATCCGGTTAATATTTCTCGTACTAGCAATGAAATAGCATCAGCTAAAGGTGCTTCATCCCTACGGGTTATATTATTAAGGTTAGAATTTTTGTAATTTGATTCATTTCTAGAGTTTAAGTTGGACGCAGAGCCAGGCATATTTATTGATCCAAGAGCTTCAATTCTAGCTTCCTCAATTGCATTATATATTTGCAAAGCTTGCCTTCCACGTGGCTTGTGCTTTGTATATATTTCGTCATTATGATTCTTTACTTTTAAGGCAAGCAGATCTGCATTTCCTCTAAGTATAGACAACTCTTCTTTCGATAACAGATTAGTTGGCTCGGTAAGTTTTATTGTTTTGCCGCTTAAAACAGCTTTCTCGTTACCATACAAAACTTCTGTTTCAGAATCTTCTGAAATTGACCGAGTTGTATCAGTTAAGGCTTTTTTTATGATATCAACTTGACTTATATTTTCTGTTTGATCAGACAATTTTTTAACCCATTATTTAATTAAATTGGCTACAGAATCATCTGCTTCTTCGTTAAAACACCTTTGGAAGAATTCTGCTACAAGAGGTCTTTCTAATTCATCGCATTTATTCAGAAAGGTTAATTTGAATGCAAAACTTATATCACCAAAGATTTCACTGTTTTCAGCCCATGTTAATACTGTTCTTGGGCTCATAACCGTAGAGAGGTCACCATTTACAAACGCATTTCTTGTAAGCTCTGCCACTTTAACCATCTTTTGGACTGTTTCTGTACCTTCTTTTGTACCATATTTTTTTGCTTTTCTTATAACAATGGATGTTTCAACTTCAAGGGGAAGGTAATTAAGAGTTGCAACAACTGACCAGCGATCCATCTGACCTTGGTTAATTTGCTGGGTGCCATGGTACAACCCTGTGGTATCACCAAGCCCTACTGTATTTGTTGTAGAAAACATTCTAAAATATGGATGTGGTTTAATAACTTTACTTTGATCAAGCAAGGTTAACTTACCGGAAACCTCAAGTATTCTTTGAATAACAAACATCACATCAGGTCTACCGGCATCATATTCATCAAAAACTAGTGCTACATTTGATTGAAGAGCCCAAGGCAAGATACCTTCTTTAAATTCTGTTATTTGTTTGCCATCTTTTAATACAATTGCATCCTTTCCTATTAAGTCAATCCGACTTACATGGCTATCTAGATTTATGCGAATACAGGGCCAATTTAATCGAGCTGCAACTTGTTCAATGTGGGTTGATTTTCCTGTACCATGATAACCTTGTATCATCACTCTTCTGTTATGTGAAAATCCAGACAAAATAGCTAAAGTTGTTTGTGGATCAAATACATATGTATCATCAATTTCAGGCACGTATTCATTTGGTTTTAAATATGCAGGTACTACTAAATCTGACTTAAAACCAAAAGTTTTTTCAACAGATAGTGTAGTATCAGGTTCTTTATTTGCGTTAATATCGTTATTTTGTATCATTTTTTATTCCTTCAATTTTTAAATATATTATTAACAAAATCCTGCCGATTTTAGATACCGGTATGATTTAATTATTTCAACTAAACGGTCTTCTGCATCCCTAGTTCCACCGTTGGCATCGGGATGATGTCTCTTTACTAAAATTTTGTATTTATTTTTAATTGCCTCACCTTCAACGTCCGTATCAAGACCAAGTACATCGAATGCTTTCCGTGCAGCATTTCCTACCTTTGGTTTTTTTACTGGATTTTTATTTACGATACCTTCTTCTAGAATATTTATTTTATCATCGAATCTAGATCTTATTCTGTCTTTTGCCATATAACCTGGCATTTCTCCAGCATTCTCTACTCCCAATTTCCAAGTAGGTCTATTTCCAGTTAAGGATTCTTTTTGAAATTTTGATACGTCTTTTGGATTCATTCCTTCAAAATAGTTATAGGTTTTATTATATTCGCGAACGTGGGACATACAGAAATTTATATAAACACCATCTTGTCCTCGGCCTTTAGGGGCTTTATTTGTTGCTGGTAACGAACACCCTTCCCATTGACAGATTTTAATTTCCTCAACCTTTTCTTTCTTTGGTTTTATTCTAATACTATCAAAATATTTAGGGTTAATAGATGTCATTCAGTTTACCTGCCTTATTAAATGGTATAATGTTTTGCATATTATAATTTGTAACGCATTTTTACTAGAGGAATATGAAAATTAATATTGCAAAAGTTCTTGAAGAAAAACTCCGCGAACATCTTAAGCCAAGTTATCTTGAGGTAAGAGATGATTCTCATAAACATCAAGGTCACGTTGGATGGAATAAAGAAGGTCAGACTCATTTTCATATTACCGTTGTTTCTGATAAATTTAATGGTTATTCAAAAATTGATCGTCATAGAATAATCAATAAAATATTAGAAGATGAGATTGCTATTATTCATGCTCTAAGTATAAAGGCATCAATATCTTCTGAGCTCAGTTAATTATTTTAAGCTATTTAAATATCATGAAGCCAGCGCAGTATCAACAATACTTTTTATTATTTCATCGTTTATTTTATTGCTAATAAATGCTTTTCCAATTCCCTCTGGGATGATAAAGGTTTTTTGACCGGATTTAACTTTTTTATCATTGTTCATGGCATTTAATAACATATCTGAATCTATATTATCTTTATTGAATTTTCTGAGGTCGGTAATTAATCCTACGTCATTAAAATGTTCAGTGATTTTGTTTAATTCATCCTTTTTGCTGTAGCCCAATAGGTATGATGTTTTGTAAGCTAATATTATGCCAACGGATACGGCCTCGCCGTGCAATATTGTGCCATCGTATTTTAGAAGTGATTCTATTGCGTGTGCATACGTGTGGCCTAGGTTTAATAGAGCTCGGCTACCTCTTTCTCGTACATCTTCTTGAACGAGCGTAGCTTTGATATTACTACTCCACTTTATAGCCTTGATTATTTCTTCTTCTTGGTTAAAAATTACATTCCAATTTTCACATAACCACATGAATAATTCATTATCTTTAATAAGAGCATGTTTTACCAATTCAGAATATCCAGCTTTTATTTCTCTTACGGGTAGGGTTGAAAGAGACGAGGTATCGCTGAACACAGCAAGTGGTTGTTTAAAGGATCCAATTAGGTTTTTACCATATTTTGTATTAACTCCTGTTTTTCCACCTATTGATGAATCAACCTGAGCAAGAAGGGTTGTTGGGAAATTTATAAAATTTACACCTCTATGTATTATTGAGGCAATAAATCCAGCAAGATCACCAATTACACCTCCACCCAATCCAATTATCAAGTCGTCACGTTCAAATCTCTTCTTTAAAAGTGTGTTAATGACATTTTCTACTGAAGATATATTCTTAATTTTTTCTCCAGATTTAAGAATTATATGGATAACTTCATATTTACTCTCTAGCAAACTTCTAGAGATTTTATTTAGGTATAAATTTGCAGTATTTTCATCCGTTATAATTGCAATTTTGTTTGTTTTTGTAAATTCTCTAATGTAATTAGCGCTATTTTCAATATAATCTTTACCAAAGAAAATCTTATAAGATTCTGATTCTAGGTTAATTTTTATAAAGTCCATTTCTGCATTAGAATTCATTTTTTATCTCTTCTATTATTATCGATTGTATTTTTTTTAAATTTTCATTATTACAATCAATTTTTATATCAGCAAAATTATAAATTGGATAACGTTCATTAATTAATTTATTAATAACTAATGCGGGATTATTTTTTATTAAAGGTCTTTTTTTATTTTTAGATAAACGTTTTAAGATAATATTGATATCTTCTTTTAACCATACTGATATACTATTTTTAGAGGCCATATTTCTTATTTTTTCATCAATAAAAGTACCTCCTCCAAAGGCTATAACACATCTCTCTTTCTGTAATAAATCTAGTGTCACGATTTGTTCAATTCTTCTAAAATACCCTTCTCCGTTATCTTCAAATATCTTGCTAATACTTTTTTTTTCGTATTTTTCAATTTCTTCATCGGTATCGTAAAATTGTAAATTTAGTGAATCTGCGATTAATTCTCCTAATGTACTTTTTCCAACACCCATGATGCCGATTAGTATTATATTTGAACTAGAAAAAGATTTCATATCACTGTATTTTTATAAAGTTAATAATACCAATATTTATAATAAAGTTTTAATATATTTTAATATATGATGATAGTTCTAATAAATACTAAATTAAAGAGAAATAATACTAATTCTAAATTCACTATATTGAAAAATTACTAATGCATTAATTTTGTACTTGGGAGGAAATATGAAATTTGATCAATATATAGAGTCTTTTATAGAAATGTTGTCAGCGGAAAGGGATGCTTCAGAAAATACGTTGACAGCTTATAAGTCTGACATTAATCAGTATTTTTCTTTTTTAGTAAAAAAGAAAATTAATTTAATTGATGCAAATACAAGTGATATTAGAAAGTGGATATCTAAATTAAGTGAAACTGGTATAGCTAGTTCAAGCCTGGCTAGAAAAATTACTGCAGTTAAACAGCTATATCATTTTCTATTTGAAGAAAATATAATAAAATTAAATCCTGCCAAGACAATAGAAAATCCTCGATTAGGAAGATCTCTTCCAAAAGTATTAAGCGAAGAAAGCATTACTAGACTTCTTGATTTTATTAAGAATAAAACAAAAGATGGTAATCTTACTGATTTAAAGAGGATAAATTTACAGAGATTATTATGCCAAGTAGAAATATTATATGCAACAGGATTTAGGGTTAGTGAACTTATAGGATTGACAATAAATCAGGTGTTGGGAGAAGATTTGTTCATAACTATTAAAGGTAAGGGTAGAAAAGAAAGATTAGTACCGTTAACTGAATTAGCAAAAAAAGAGATTCTTGAATATATAGATATGATAAAAATTTCAAAAAATATTAACCTAAGTTATTATTTATTTCCTTCTGGAAGTAAGTCTGGGCATATAACTCGACAGAGATTTGCACAAGATTTAAAGGCGGTATCAATAGAGGCTGGTTTAGATCCAAAATCAATTTCTCCGCATGTTATTAGACATGCGTTCGCCAGCCATTTACTTTCTGGTGGTGCAGATCTAAGAGTTGTACAACAAATGTTAGGTCATTCTGATATATCTACAACCCAAATATATACTCACATATTGGATGATAGATTGAAGTCATTAGTTATTAAACATCATCCGTTATCTTTAAAAAAATAATTATATTTTGATATTATTTTATAATAAATTTAACTTTTAGATAATATAAGTATAAAATATAATTATTAATTAATTAAACTTTATCCAGACTGAAACAATATGCAAAATTATTTAGACTTTGAAAAATCAGTTGCAGAGCTAGAGCTAAAAGTTAACGAGCTAAAATTATTATCAAATGATGACCAAGATATCTCCTTTGATAGTAATATTCGTGAATTAGAATTAAAGACTCACAAAGCTCTTGAAAAAATTTATGGATCGCTAACCCCATGGCAAAAAACAAAAGTTGCAAGACACCCCTCAAGGCCACATTTGAAAGATTATTTAGAGACATTATTTGAATCTTTTATAGAATTATCTGGAGATAGAAGATATTCAAATGACTGCGCTATTATTGGTGGTCTGGCAAAGTTTAATGATAAATCAGTTATGGTTATGGGGCATGAAAAAGGATCTTCAACTGATGATCGTATAAAGCATAATTTTGGCATGGCAAGTCCAGAGGGTTATCGTAAGGCTGGAAGATTAATGGAAATTGCAAATCGTTTTCAATTACCTATTATTACTATTGTTGATACTGCGGGAGCATATCCAGGTATAGGTGCAGAGCAAAGAGGTCAATCTGAGGCGATTGCAAGATGTACGCAAATTTGTTTAAATGTTCGAGTTCCGCTCGTTTCACTTATTATCGGTGAAGGTGGTTCTGGAGGAGCTGTTGCACTAGCTTCTGCAAATAAAGTAATAATGTTGGAGCATTCAATATACACAGTAGCATCTCCCGAGGCTTCTGCTTCTATCTTGTGGAGAGATTCATCAAAAGCTAGTTATGCCGCTAATACAATGAAGATAACGGCACAAGATTTAATAGAATTTGGGGTTATTGATTCTATAATATCTGAGCCCGTAGGTGGTGCTCATAGAGATCCTCATAAGACAATTATTGATTCTGGAAAAGAATTGCAAAAGCAATTGAATCTTTTAGGGCATCTAGATCCAGAAGAATTAATGATTTCAAGGAGAGAAAAATTTCTTGCTATTGGAAGAAATATTTAGCTTTAGGTATTTTTTCCATGACATTGTTTGTACTTCAATCCACTATTGCATGGACAAGGAGAATTTCTAGCAATTTTACCCCAAGTGCTAGGATCCTTCGAATTAATTATTTTAGATAATGTAGTTTTTTTATTTGTTGATGAAGTGTTATTAGGATTTTCTTGTTTTTTTCCTTCAATATTATATTCTTCTGAGGGGGAGTAAGGTACTGTTTCCTCATTCTCTGGTTTTTTAACCATTAGCTCTACTCTCATTAAATGACCAGTCACAGATTCACGCAGTTTTTCTAACAAGGCTTCAAATAACTCAAAAGATTCTGTTTTAAATTCATTTAAAGGATCTCTCTGACCATAACCTCTAATTCCCACTATCGTTCTTAAATGTTCCAGTTTTACAATATGTTCTCTCCAAAGAAGATCCAATATTTGTAAAAGTATTGTTTTTTCTATTTGCCTCATTGCATCAGAACCATACTTAACACTTTTTAAGGCCATTTCTTTATCTACTTCATCCTTGATTTTTATTATTATTTCTTCTTCTGCTACACCTTCTTGGCTTGCCCATTCTTCAATAGGAAGATCGAGTGTGAGAATAGTTTTAATTTTATCTCTTAAGCCAACGACATCCCACTGTTCAGGATATGCGTTTTTAGGAATATGTATAGCGACTATATCTTCAATTGTTTGATGTCTCATGTCAATTATAGTTTCTGACGCTTCACGTTCTTTCATTAGGTCAATTCTTTGCTCAAAAACAACTTTTCTTTGATCGTTCATAACATCATCAAATTTAAGTATACTTTTTCTTGTATCAAAGTTACTTGCTTCAATTTTTGATTGTGCTTTTTCAAGAGCTTTATTAACCCACGGATGAACAATTGGCTCTCCTTCAGAGAGTCCAAATTTCTTTAGCATTCCATCCATTTTTTCTGATCCAAAAATTCGCATAAGATCATCTTGTATACTAAGAAAGAATTTAGATGTACCAGGATCGCCTTGTCGTCCTGACCTTCCTCGTAATTGGTTATCAATTCTCCTGCTTTCATGTCTTTCGGTACCTATAACATAAAGTCCACCGCTCGATATAACTCTTTTCTTTTCTGTTAATACTCTTTCTGTAACTTCTTGTACCCTAAGATCTTCAGACTTATTAGAAGTAGGATTTAATTTTATTATAGAAATTTCTGAATCGAGGTTTCCACCTAATTGGATATCTGTTCCGCGACCAGCCATGTTTGTTGCTATGGTTATTGCTCCTGGTCTTCCTGCTTGTTCAATTATTTTAGCTTCTTGCTCATGATATCTAGCGTTTAATACAGCAAATGATTTTTTACCTATTTCTTTATCAATTGACTGATCATAATCAATGCGTTTAAATTTATTTTTTTCCAATAGTGCTGCTATATGTTCAGATTTCTCAATTGAAGTAGTTCCAACAAGAACAGGCTGTCCTCTTTCGGAACAATCTTTAATGAGATTAGCTATTGCACTATATTTTTCTTCAATCGACATATATATTTCATCATTTTCATCAATACGACTAACATTTATATTTGTTGGAATCTCTATTACTGGAAGCCCATATATATCCATAAATTCTTCTGCTTCGGTTTGAGCTGTACCTGTCATGCCTCCAAGCTTTTTGTATAGTCTAAAATAATTTTGAAATGTAATTGACGCTAAAGTTTGATTTTCAGATTGTATAGGACAATTTTCTTTTGCTTCTATAGCTTGGTGAAGACCTTCAGAATATCTTCGACCTTCCATCATTCTTCCAGTAAATTCATCAATGATTATAACTTTTTGATCTTTTACTATGTAATCTCTATCTTTTTCAAAAAGTTTATGTGCTTTTGCCGCCTGATTTATATGATGAACTAAACTTACATTTTCAATATCGTATAGTGAGTCATTTTTTAATAAGTCTATTTCTTTTAATAATTTCTCTGAATTTTCAATACCTTGCTCGGAGAGACTTACTGACCTAGATTTCTCATCTATTTCAAAATCACTGTCTATTAATTTTGGTACAATATTATTTATTGATACGTATAAATCAGATTTATTTTCATACGCACCAGAAATAACTAAAGGGGTTCTTGCTTCGTCGATGAGAATTGAATCTACTTCATCTACAATTGCAAAATTATGCCCTCTTTGAACCATTTGATTCAAAGAGTGCTTCATATTATCTCTTAGATAATCAAATCCAAATTCGTTATTAGTCCCGTAGGTTATGTCGCAGGCGTAAGCCTGGTTTCTTTGGTTATCATCCATTCCATTTGTTACGCAACCCACGCTAAGGCCAAGAAAATTATAAATTTTCCCCATCCAATTGGCATCTCTTTGAGCAAGGTAATCATTTACAGTTATAAGGTGAACGCCCTTACCTTCAAGTGCATTTAGGTATATAGCTAACGTGGACACTAATGTTTTGCCTTCACCTGTTTTCATTTCTGATATTCCTCCGTCATGGAGAACCATTCCTCCTAATAATTGAACATCAAAATGTCTTTGTCCTAAAGTTCTCTTTGAGGCTTCTCTAACAACAGCAAAAACGGGTATTAATATATCATCTAGAGATTCGCCAGATCTTATTCTATCTTTAAATTTTTCTGTATGATCCTTGAGTTCCTGATCGCTTAATTGGGCAAAAGATTCTTCAAGAACATTAATTTTTGTGACACGAGACTGATAATATTTAAGGTGATTCTTTATAGGTCTATTTAAGAACTTTTCTCTTATTTTTTTCTTTAGATTAAACATTAAAATCCTTAAATTTTTCTATATCTTGGAGCTCATAAATTTATTATATATAAATTTTTAAATCACAATGTGATATAATTTCTCATATAATTATATTAAAATAATATTAAATAGTTCTTTGTATGATTATATACATCAACTTATTAATAAATTAATTATATTTTATATATAAGTATTAGATAAATTAAGCAAAGAAAAAACTGTAAACAGTATAGTCTATTTTAAGAGAGGCTTGAATGGTTAATAGATCAGAATTAGTGCCAACCGCATTTAAAGAATTACCAGATATCACTGGAATAAGAATATATACCTTCGAAACAAATACTAAGTATAAGAAGCGTGATGACTTATTAGTTGTTGTATTTGACAAGGGTACGATTGCAGCGGGTGTTTATACTAGCTCTTTGTGCCCTTCTGCTCCCGTTGAATGGTGTAAGGAAAGTGTAAATTATAATAAAATAAGGGGTTTGGTGGTTAATTCTGGTAATGCAAATGCATTTACTGGCAAACGTGGTGTGCAGACTGTAAATAATATGGCTACCGGTCTTGCTAAAAATATTGGCTGTAATATTGAAGGTATTGCTGTCGCATCAACAGGTGTTATAGGAGAGTTCCTGAATGAATCTATGATACTAGATGCAATTGAAACAATTGATTTAAGAATGCCAACTTCTTCATGGGTTGATGCAGCAAAATCTATTATGACAACCGATACGTTTTCTAAATTAGCATTCAAGTTATGTAAGATTGATAATTGTGAAATCATAATTAATGGAATTGCAAAAGGGTCTGGCATGATTGCTCCAGATATGGCGACAATGCTATCTTTCATTTTTACTAACGCTAACATTTCACATTCCTTACTCCAAGAAATTCTTAAAGAGACAACAAACATTAGTTTCAACGCCATTACAGTTGATGGAGATACGTCTACGAGCGATACTTTTTTAGCATTTTCTTCTAATAAAGCAAAGCATCGCCTTATCGAAGATATAAATGATCCAAAAATCTGTGAATTTATAAAGTCTTTTAAAGAAGTTGCTATAAATTTAGCAAAACAGATTGTTAAAGACGGTGAAGGAGCAACAAAATTTGTGACAATTGAATTAGAAGGTGCAATTAGTAATAATTCTGCAAGAATTATTGCAAAATCAATTGCGAATTCACCTTTATTTAAAACCGCTATATTTGGTGAGGATCCAAATTGGGGAAGAATCGTAATGGCTATTGGTAAAGCGGGAGAACCTGCTTCTAGGGATAAAGTTAAGATATGGATTGGTAATAATCTTGTTGCTAGTGATGGTGTTGTGGTTGCCAATTATAATGAAGAGGTAGTTGCAGATTATATGAAGAATAAAAATATTAATATTAAGATTAATGTTGGAATTGGAGAAGGTTATGATAAAATTTGGACATGTGATTTATCGCATCAATATATAACTATAAATGCAGATTATAGGTCATAAATTATGCTTATCAAAACTGTTGTTGCATGCGCACTGATTGATGTTGATGGGAAAGTATTAATTAATAAGCGTCCTGCAGGAAAAGAATATGAGGGTTTCTGGGAGTTTCCAGGTGGAAAAATAGAACACCAAGAAACACCAGAACTTGCGTTGATTAGGGAGCTTAGAGAAGAGCTTAGTATTGATGTTGAAAGTTCATGCATAGCCCCATTAACATTTAACACACATGATTATGATAATTTTTACTTAATATTATTATTATATGTATGCAGAAAATGGAACGGTGTAATTACGCCAATGGAAGGTCAGGATATTTCTTGGGTTAAGGTGAAAGATATTGCAAAATATAATATCTTACCAGCAGATGTGCCTTTAATCCCTATATTAAGAGATTTACTCTAACGATGGTTTTGAAATTATCCTTTATTTAATGCATCGGATAATTTATGTGTTGCGCTACCAGGTTTTAACGGCTCTTGTTGTTTTTTATCATATTTCCAGCCTGTTAGTGTTATTATATCGAACGTTGCTTCTATCAAGCCCTGTTCATTAGAAAAATTATTTTTATATATTTTGCAAGCTCTGTTCCAAACATTTCTATTTATAGGTAATCTATCAATATTAAGATAGTTTGTTTCGCCCATTGATCTAAGTTGATGAATTAGATCAATGGGTTGATCAAATTTTAATATAATTCTATCAATATCAGAAACACATAATTTAAAGCCACTTTTATAAAGAAGATCTCCTGATGTTCTTATATCAGTAAATGGTATTATGCGCGGATAGGTTTTTCCATTTATTTCCGTTTCTGCAGATAAAAGTGAATAGCGTAACTCATTGAGTGTTTCACGACCAAACATTGACCCTATGAATAATCCATCGGGCATGAGGATTTTATTTATTTCTAATAATAGTTTTCCTAAATTAATTGTTGAATGCAGATTTAAATTAGAAATAATAAGGTCTAAACAGCCATTCTTGAATGGCAATTTCTCTTCATCAATCGATACATTAGCATTATTACCATCATTATTTATTGATAATAAACCGTGAAAATTATTTTTGATTTTGTAATCTATGTTTTCTGCCCAAAGAAAATCTTCTAAATTATTTGTTATCGTTAAGGAGTTCTGAAATTTTTTATTAACCTCTTGGATTCTTTCGCTAATATTTGCATTTAGGTAATTTGCAAAAGAATGCTTAGCAATTAGGTTAAAAGACCTATTTCTAGAAGCTTTTAAGATATCTCTATTAAAGATCTTTTTTTTTATATTATCTGTTCTTACATTCATATCTATATAAAATCATATTTTATTAGCACTTGATCTATTGTTTGAATATTATAAATACATTATATTTTAATAAATCAAATAAATTTTAAATATTATAAATAAATGTGAGTTAATTTTAATGAAAAAGATAGAAATATATACGGGGGATAATTGTTATTTCTGTGATTCTGCTAAGAGATTGCTTAATAAAAAAAATTATTTATTTAACGAAATTAATGTTTCTTCAGATCAACGTCTTCGTGATTTTATGGTTAAAAAAGCAAATGGTAAAAGAACAGTACCACAAATATTTATTAACGACATTCATATTGGTGGCAGTGACGAACTACATGCTCTAGATAGAGAAGATCTACTTGATAAAATAATAAATAGCAGGGATCCAGATGATTGATTCTAATTTCAAGGTTGCGTGTATTCAACTTACTACAGGAACTAATATTGATCTAAATCTATCTCATGTAGTGGAGCTTATTAAATCCGCTAAGTATAGTGGTGCTAATCTAATTATTACCCCAGAACAAACATTATTAATGGCCAAATCAAAAGAACAATTGTTTGATAAAATATCTTATGAAGATGATGATAAATCTATTCTGACTTTCTGCGACTTAGCTTTAGAATTGAATATTTTTTTAATTATAGGATCATTATCTATAAAAATTGATGATTATCATGCTGTTAACAGATCTTATATAATTAACAATAATGGAAAAATTATAGGGTCGTATGACAAAATACATATGTTTGATGTGCAGCTAGAATCAGGTGAGAACTATCATGAATCAAACACTTTTAAATCTGGTAAAAAAATCTCTCTTACAGATACTCCTTGGGGTAAAATAGGTTTGACAATATGCTACGACCTAAGGTTTTCAGGATTATATAAATCTATTGCAATGAGAGGGGCAAAATTTATTACAATTCCTTCTGCTTTTACAAAATATACAGGAGCGCATTGGCATGTATTATTGCGTGCGAGAGCAATTGAAACGGGATGTTTCATTTTTGCTCCTGCTCAGGTGGGCAAGCATGAAAATGGAAGAGAAACCTTTGGACATAGTTTGATCGTATCCCCTTGGGGTGAAATTCTTGCAGAAGCAGTCAATGATAATCCTTGTTTTATTATTGCAGATATTGATATAGAAAAAGTTACAGAAGTTAGGAATAAGATCCCAGCTTGGTCACACGAATGCGATTACGATGCATTGTAGGGGATTAAAAAATAAGAGTGAGGGTTTATGATAAGATATAATCTTATTTGTGAGAATGAACATGATTTTGATTCTTGGTTTAAAGATTCAAAATCATACAATACGCAAAAAAAAAGTAATTCAGTTTTATGCCCAATATGTAATTCTAACAACATATCAAAGGCTCTGATGTCTCCTGGAATACCAACAAAAACAAATGCTCTAAAAATAAATAAATTATTAGACGATGAAAATTCAAAACTTATAAGAGATACTTTAATAAAATTAAAAAAAGAGGTTAAGAAAAATGCTGATTATGTTGGGACTGATTTTCCTGACGAAGCACGAAAAATTTTCTATAAAGAGAGTAAAGATAGATCAATATATGGAGAAGCAAAGCAAGACGATATCAAGGATCTTATAGAAGAAGGTATCGACATTATTCCTCTTCCTATAATACCCGATGATAAAAATTAAAATAATTATTTTATCTTATGTTTTGGGTTTTGCTGCAATCATATAATTAACTGAAGAGTCATTAGATGCTGTCCAGCAGTATTTAATCGGATTGAATACCACGCCTTTGGTTTCTATTAACTTTATATTATTAATTTTGAGCATTTTTTCTAACTCTTCAGGCGTAATGAATTTATTCCAATTGTGTGTTCCTGTTGGAACCCATCTTAATATATATTCTGCTCCAATAATTGCTAATAGGAATGATTTTATAGTCCTATTTATTGAAGAAAATATTATTATTCCATTGGGATTAATAATATTTGATAATTGTAAAATAAAGTGTTCAATATTATCAACATGTTCAATTACTTCCATTGCTAAGACTACGTCATATTTTTTTTTAGCTTTTATAATATCTTCAAGAGTTAAATGAGTATAATTAATAGATAAATTTTCGTCTTTTGCGTGGCTAATAGCAACGTTCAAACTTTTTTTATCAGCGTCTATTCCCGTAACATTGGCATCGAGTCTTGCTAGTGGTTCGCATAGCAACCCGCCACCACACCCTACATCAAGAATATTTACTTTATGTAGTAGATTTGAGTATTTATTACTTATATTCAGATGAGAAGTTATTTTGTCAATGATGAACTTAACACGTATTGGATTAATTTTATGTAAGGCTGAAAATTTCCCGTCAACTTTCCACCATTCATCTGAAATATTAGAAAATTTTAATATTTCATCTGGATCAATTGTTTCTTTAGCTGCCATTTATAGTAACTTTTTTCTGTTATAATTTTATATTTTCATATATTTGTTATATCAACATGTAAATTATCTTCATTTTATTGAATAAATCAATAAAATAACAGAGATAATAATTAATATCATGCATTATATTTATCTTGTGGAGTTTTTTTTATTATGAAGACAATTGTTATGAAATTTGGCGGAACATCCTTGGCTAATATTGATAGGATGCGACAAGCTGCAGGTCATATTGAAAGAGAATTTAATAAAGGACTTCGTGTTATAGTAATTGTATCAGCTATGGCAGGTGAGACTGATCGCTTGGTTAATCTAGCCAATAAGATTGAAGGTAACTTAGATTTAAGCGAACGTGATGTACTCATTTCTTCAGGGGAACAGGCGAGCGCTGCATTACTAGCCATGATTTTAAAAGCTAAAGGTATAGAAGCAAAATCTTGGCTTGGTTGGCAGCTACCAATTAAGACTGACTATATGCATGGTTCGGCAAGAATTTTGAATATAGATAAAAATGATTTAGAGGACAATTTTAATAAACATGAAATTTCTATTGTAGCTGGTTTTCAAGGTATTTCAGATAAAAATAGAATTACTACGCTTGGTAGGGGTGGTTCAGATACAAGCGCAATTGCAATAGCTTGTGCTATAGAAGCAGATATTTGTGATATTTATACAGATGTTGATGGTGTTTATACTGCAGATCCAAGGATTGTTCCTAAAGCCCAAAGATTAGAAAAAGTTAGCTATGAGGAAATGTTGGAAATGGCTTCATTGGGAGCTAAGGTTCTTCAGACTAGATCTGTTGAGCTTGGGATGACAAGTGGTTTATCAATACGCGTTAGATCAACATTTGATGATCACGTTATTAATGATAATATTAATAACCAAAAATCAATTGGTACTATTATTTGTGAAGAGGATGAAATATTGGAACATAAAATTGTAAGTGGCATAGCTTATTCGAAAGATGAGGCTAAAATTACATTAACAAAATTAAATGATAATCCTGGAATTGCTGCCCTTGTTTTCGGATCTTTGGCAGACGGCGGTATTAATGTTGATATGATTGTGCAAAATATATCATCCGATGGAAAATTTACAGATTTAACATTTACTGTTCCTGCTTCAGATATTAAAAGAGCAACGGTAATGTTAGAGTCATTAAAAAATTCAATACAATATGATAAATTACTGGGCTCAAAGGATATTGTAAAAGTCTCTGTCATAGGCGTTGGAATGAGAAGTCATTCGGGAGTCGCAGCTCTTATGTTTAAAACCTTAGCTGAAAAAGGAATTAATATTTTAGCCATAGCAACATCAGAGATTAAAGTAAGCGTACTAATCGATGTTCAACATCTAGAAATTGCTGTTAAATCTTTACATACTGCATATAATTTGGATAAAAATAGTTAAATTGTCCTTCATCTCTAATTAATGGAATTTAATGTATGAGCGTGATAACAACTAAATCTTCACTGTTGCTAAGAGAGTTAAGAGAGTTAATGGCTAGTTCTCAAAAGCCTCAAACTAGATTAAATAATATTACATCATTGATAGCATCTCATATGGTCGCTGAGGTTTGTTCTGTATATGTTGCAATCCCCGGTGAAAAGTTAGAGTTGTTTTCATCAAAGGGTTTAAAAGCAACTGCCGTACATAAAACTATTTTAAATGTTGGAGAAGGCTTGGTTGGTATTATTGCCGAGAAAGCCCAGCCGCTAGCTTTATCAGATGCTAAGCTACATCCTAATTTTTCATATAGACCTGAAACTGGCGAAGAAATATATCATAGCTTTCTTGGTGTTCCACTTCTTAGAAGAGGGCAAACTGTTGGCGTTATTGTTGTGCAAAATATTAAGCTACGTTCTTATAAAGATGAGGAAATTGAAGTTCTCGAAACTATTGCAATGGTTATAGCAGAAATGATTGCTACAGGGGAATTAGGGGTCTTTTTTGCAATAAAGGAGGATGATCCAAGGCACAACAAGCCGCATACAGTAGAAGGTTTGGTACTTTCTCAAGGTATTGTGATAGGTAAAGCTGTATTATACGAAAAAAGAATTGAAGTATTAAAAATTATCTCTGAAGACACGGAATTAGAAAATAAAAGATTAATTAACGGACTTAGGGATTTAAAGCATAATATAGAAAAATTAATTAATGGACTAGAGGTTATTAGCAACGGAGAACATAGGGGTGTTTTGGAAGCTTACCAGATGTTATCAAATGACCCAAGTTGGGAAAAAAGGTTATTCGTAGCGATTAAAAAAGGTTTAACAGCCGAAGGTGCCGTACAATCTGTACAATCTGATGTAAAGGCAAGACTTCTAAGGCAAAAAAATCCATTTATAAGAGAAAAACTTTATGATCTAGATGATCTATCTTATAGATTGTTGAGGCATATTAGAGGAGATATTGATAAAAATATTAATATTGATTTGAATGAGGATACTATACTATTTGCACGTAATATGGGACCAGCAGATTTACTTGAATATTCAAGTAGCAGCATTAAGGGGCTTGTAATTGAAGAGGCCTCTCCAAATTCACACGTAAGTATAGTAGCACGTGCCTTAGGTATTCCATCCTTGGGTGGCTTTGGAAACATAATTAATATCGTTGAGAATGGCGATAAAATTATAATTGATGCTAATGCAGGTATTTTGCATATTAGACAGGATCAAGATTTAGAAGCTGTATTCAGAGATAAATTGCTAACACAAGCTAGTTTACAAAAAAAATATGACAGCATAAGAAATTCACCAACAATTACTCGAGATAATATTCCAATATCTTTAATGATTAATGCCGGACTAATGATTGATTTACCTTATCTGAAATTAACCAATGCGGATGGAATTGGTTTATTTAGAACAGAATTACAGTTTATGGTTTCTTCAAAGTTTCCAAGGTTAACTGAACAAGAAACTTATTATAGCTCCGTTTTAGGAGAAGCTGGCGAAAAACCTGTTACATTTAGAACTCTTGATATAGGTTCTGATAAAGTTCTTCCTTATTTTTCAAGAAAGAAAGAGGATAATCCAGCGTTAGGTTGGAGAGCTCTTAGATTCTCTTTAGAAAGACCTGGCCTTTTAAGATTACAAATGAGGGCATTGATAAAAGCATCAAGTAATAAAAATTTAAATATTATCTTTCCTTTAGTAGCGGAGATAAGCGAATTTGTAGAAGCAAAGAAAATTTTTTTAAAGGAATTAGATTTTATTAAGCTAAAAGGCTACCCTCTTCCAAAAAACTATTCTTTAGGCGTAATGATTGAAGTTCCATCCTTATTATGGCAATTAGAGGAGCTTTATGAAGAGGTTGATTTTATATCAATCGGCAGTAATGACTTATTGCAGTATTTATTCGCTAGCGATCGTGGGCACGCTCAATTATCTCAAAGATATGATCCTATTAGTATTAGCGTACTAAGGGTTCTAAAGAAAATTATAACAACTGCTGAAGTTGCAAATATCCCAGTCTCACTATGCGGTGAGATTGCTGGAAAGCCACTTGAAGCTATGGCATTATTAGGTTTAGGATTTAAACAGCTATCCATTACCCCCTCCAATATGGGGGCAATAAAATCTATGGTACTATCTCTTGATTTAGATAAAATTACTAAACATATGGATGATATTTTGTCTCATAATAAATCTAATGTTAGAGATAGTTTAATTTATTTTGCAAAAGATAATAAGGTCGAGATAGAATCTTTTTCATGGGGATAGTAAAATATTATGTCAATTATTTACAAGGTAATCTGATATTAAAAAATATATCAAAAAAACATCTAATTTATCTGGCATTGGGTCTATACTTCGTTCTGGAAGAGAGTCTTCCAATAGGGACTTAACTTACTGTGCGGACCACTTAAATATACCAATAGAGTATCTTGATTCCATTGAAAAAGAAAATTATGATATTTTGCCTGGATGGCCATATACTATTAAATGTATAAAATCATACGCAAATTATCTAGGTATAAATATAGAGCCATTAATCGAAGAACTTTATAGAAAGTACGAATTAGATAATATATTATATGCAGATAAAAAATATCGTAATTTCAATATATTTGGACATATCTTTAGGTTTTGTTTTTTTAGTTTTCTTTTGATGATTATTGTATCTATTCTAATAAATGATGACGATGTAAATTATCATTTTTATAAAACTAAAAATAATATTATTAATTATATTAATAATTCTAATCATACTCAAAAATTTTATATTTTCAGTCAAGGTCAACGCGAACAAAAGATAAATAAAAATAATAATAACTCTATTATAGATGTTATGGTAAAAGAAACTGATAAAGAAATCCTCAATCCAAAAGTTTTAATTAAAACAGAGAGAGGTTTTGTAAATAAAAATTCCCTTAAGGGCACGTTGTCAGAAATTTCTATGATTGCTGAACATAAAGTATGGGTAGAAATTAAAAATAGTAAAGGAAATGTAATTATATCAAGAATATTTGAAAAAGGTGATAAATATAGATTTCCTAATGGTTCAAATTATAATTTATCTACAAATGATGCAAGTGGATTAAAGTTTTATAATACAATAAAGTCCTTTGGCTCTATTGGTCAATCTAGAGAAATATTATCTGATATAAATATAAATGAATATCTAGTAAATATTAAATAGTTATTTTTGGTTGTAAATATTAACATGTTAAATGAACGAAAATTAGAAGCTCTGGTATCAAAATTTAATGATATTCAGGTAAAAATGGTTTCTAGCACAGAAAATGCAAGCATATATGTTAGTCTTGCTAAAGAATATGCAGAGCTAGAACCCATTGTCCTATTAATAAATGATTATCTTAGATTAAAAAAAGAAATACTTGATCTGCAATCTATTATAGCCTCACTTGAAAATGATAAAGCTATGTTAGATATGACTGAAGAAGAAATTAGAGAAATCAATAAATCACTATTATTTGTAGAGTTAGAGATAGAAAAAGCATTAATACCTAAAGACATAGACGATCAAAAAAGTGTTATAATAGAGATTAGAGCTGGAACCGGTGGAAATGAAGCTGCTTTGTTTGCTGGAGATTTAGCAAGAATGTACCTTAGATTTGCTGATCTAAATTCTTGGAAAGTCGAAGTGATGAATGTAAATGATGGAGATATGGGGGGGTACAAAGAGTTTATAGCAAGCATAATAGGAAATAATGTTTACCAGAAGCTTAAGTTTGAATCTGGAGTCCATCGGGTACAAAGGGTCCCACAAACAGAATCTTCAGGAAGAATTCATACCTCAGCAGCAACTGTTGCAGTCCTTCCGGAAGCAGAAGAAGTAGATATTAAAATTGAAGATAAAGATATAAGGATCGATGTTTTCCGTGCAAGTGGTCCGGGAGGACAATCTGTTAATACTACAGACAGTGCTATTAGAATAACACATTTACTAACTGGAATAACGGTCTCTCAACAGGATGAAAAGTCACAACATAAGAATCGTGAGAAAGGTATGAAGGTATTACGAGCAAGACTCTATGAGAGAGAAAAAATGATAAAGGATAAAGAGAGGGCTAAGGAAAGAAAAGGTCAAATTGGTTCGGGTGATAGATCTGAAAGAATTAGAACCTATAATTTTCCTCAGGGCAGAATAACGGACCATAGAATAAATTTAACATTACATAAGTTAGATACTATATTAGAAGGCTCTGGTCTTTATGAATTAGTTGAAACCCTTCTTTCAGAAGATCAAGTGAGACGGATGGCTGATAATTCTGGCATAGATTGAATAATGATAAACCAAGAGACTTTAAGCATTCTAGATTCTATTAGTTTTTTCTCGCATCAACTTGATTTAGTAGGTATTAAAAATTCAAGATTAGATTGTCAAATATTGATAGGAGCTGTATTGGGAGTTAATCGTGAAAGATTGATTATGGATTCTCAATTATTGATAAATGAAAACCACTTTAAGACTATTGAATCATATATCAGTAGGCGAATGTTAGGAGAGCCTGTTTCTAGAATAATTGGATATCGTGAATTTTATGGAAGGAGATTTATAATCAATCCATATGTACTTGACCCAAGGCCTGATAGCGAATTGATAATTGATCTGATAAAGCAGAAGATACCAAATGAAAATGAAAAAATAAATATATTGGATTTAGGAACTGGTTCTGGTGCTTTGCTATTAACATTGTTAGCAGAATTTCCAAACTCTACAGGTTTAGGAGTGGATATTAGTTATAATGCAATTAAAACGGCAATTATTAATTCTAATAAACTTAATCTTGAGAAAAGAGCGATGTTTTGCAGAGGAAATTGGGGTGAGTGTCTCAAAGAAAATACATTTAATGTTGTTGTTTCAAATCCTCCTTATATTCCTAGGGATATAATTTTCTCACTATCGCCAGATGTAAGAATCTATGACCCTAAGATTGCGTTAGACGGAGGTGTGGATGGCATCTATTTTTATCAACCTATCGCTAAACAATCAAGATATGTATTACTTGATAGAGGCTTCTTAATAACAGAGATTGGGATAGGTCAGTCTAAGTTAGTTGGTATGATATTAAAAAAAGAAGGTTTTTCTATTAAAGATAATGATATTAAAACTGATCTTGCTGGGAAAAAAAGAGCAATAATTGCAAACTATTGCTAACCAAATTAAATTAAATTAATAAATGACTTGGAAAATAAAATTATATCTATATATTGATGATTATTCAGAGAATAATTTTAATAAATAAAATTATTTCTAAGCAAATATAAATCTGAATTGATCAAAAAAAATTATCCATAAGTTACTTTTTTAGCTCTAATATTTGAATATAGTTGTAAAAAAATTATTAGAGAATAGAAAAAATTAACAATAGATTCTATGGATTTTTTAATGTCTCGGTTATTTAAACGCAATATTGCGAATTTTAATATTAAAATAGTTTTTAAATAAACTCTAGTTGTGGAATACGTATGATACAAAATTCAAGGAAGCCAAGAAATCCAAGGAATAGAAGCAGGCAATCTTCAAATTTTTCAGGATCAGGAAAAGTATATGAGTCTAATGGGCCTGATATTAAAATTAGAGGTAGTGCGGAACATATAGTAGAAAAATATATTACTTTAGCACGTGAATTAGGTGGTTCTGGGGATAGGGTTACAGCTGAGAGTTATTCACAATTCGCTGAGCATTACCAGAGGTTAGTATTTATTAATCAAGAGAACGAAAGGATTAGTAATATTGAAAAAAATGACAAAGGTAATAATGTTGAAACAAATACTACTCAGCAAATGAGGTCAAATAGAGATAAAGATACGGCCGTTAAAGATAGTAAGACTAATGGAACAAAGGATCGTTCTAATAATAATATAAAGAAGAATGACCTTAAGGATAATGAGCGTAATCTTGATGCTAAGAATGGTATCTCAGACTTAAATTTGGAAGCTATAAATAGCACAAAAGAATTAGAATTAGGCAAAACAAATTCTTTAAATGACCAGGAATCTTAATATATTAATTAACAGCATATGATTAATAATCGCCAAAGCAGAAAGCTTTAATTACTTAATTACTAGATCGCCATGTTTCTTTAAGAGACCTCCTTTGGTTACTTGAAGGTAAATTCCACAATTCATATGTCCGAAATTTTTTAAAAGTAAATTAGGAATATTGATATCCCTAATCGCGGTTTTTGGATTAACATTCGTTGCGGCACATCTAGTTATTTCTCTTATTCCAATAAGTTCTGCTGATCCAGATAAAATTACTTTATTTAACCAATTTACCTCTTCCCAAGGTTCTACATCTTTTAGATAAATATTAGCTCTAAATCTTATAGGATCAATGTAAAATCCCGCAATTTTTGATAAGGATTTAATTGTTTCTATGTTTATAACAGATATGTATTTCTCTTTTATGTCTGAAAAATTATGATTTTTAGCCGAAACTAATCTTAAGGCCTGATCACTTGAAAAATGCATGTATTTTAAAAAAAATAATTCAATAATTTTCCTTCCTTTTGATTCCTGAAGATTTCCTTTGGCTACTATTACATTATTTATTCTGATAGTAAGAATATTAGTTTCATGATCATAAGCTGTTTGAAGCAACGCTAATTTTTCATATCTCATTAGAACTAGAAAAGCTGTCTTCTTGAAATGAATTGGATTTAGTTCATTGAATTTACTATTATTATTTTCAATTGCATAAATCCTATCGAGTGGAAACATATTATTTTTTTCTATTTCGACAACCTCTATCTGCTGACCATTTAACCCTTTCAATGGATATGAGTATAATTCACTTATTATTCCTCCTATATTCACTCTAATAATCCTTCATTAATTGTATTATTCTATTATATTCTTTTTTAAAACCTTGAAGGTCATCGCCTTCTAGATAAATATTGCTAGTATTTTTGGCGAACTTACTGGGGTTAATTTTTTCTCCATTTCTTATTATTTCGTAATGTAAATGAGGTCCAGTGCTTAATCCACTAGATCCAACATAGCCAATAATTTCCCCTTGTTTAATTAAATCTCCATTTTTAATATTTTTATTATATTTATTAAGATGAGCATAGGCTGACTGTAGGTCATTTTTATGGTTTATTCTTATATAATTACCATAGTCCCCCTTTTCGCCTATGAAATCAATTGTTCCATCTGCTGTAGCGACTATAGGTGTATTGAGGGTAGCCTTATAATCATCTCCATTGTGCATTCTTTCATACCCAAGAACCGGATGCATCCTCATTCCATAGCTGGAGGTAATTTTAGAATTTTTTATAGGCTTAATAAAAATAATTTTATTTATACTAACTCCATCAGAATTATAAAAAGTTTCATTTCCGGATATATTTTTATATCTAAAATATTCGCTATTTTTGTCGTTTTTATATTTTATTGAAGAATAAAGAAGTTGATGTTCTAACGCTTTATTATTTTTAGAGTTTATACTAGTACCATAAAAAATAATTACTGTATCACCATCTTTAATATCTTTATTAAAATTTATATCTTGAGAATGATTGATAATAATTTTGTTAATAATATCTAATGGTATTTTACTTTCCTGGGCTGTTTTATAAACTGTTTCATCTACTACTAACGTTTTTAGTGAATATTTCTTTTCTAGTATTGGAGGTATAATAGATACTTTATAGCGATCATTTAAATCCTTTTTTATTAAGATTTCTTCATTTTTTGTAATAAATATGACTTTATTGATTATTTTATTATTATTTTCATTAATAAAAATTTTTATTCTGTCTCCTACACGGATCAAGTTAGGTGGGATAATTTCACCTAAAGCATCTGACAAAGCAATTGATGTTTGAACGTCTATATTGAGGGTCTTAAGAACCTTTATAAAATTATCTCCTGATTTGAAAGTGACTTCTTCATAAGTTTCACTATCAATTTTTATAGATTTTGTTTCAATTATAGTATTATGTTGTTTTTCCTCTAGGCTATTGGTAATTATTTCAAAATTATTAGTATCAATTGAATCCTTAAGGGCCTCTTGTTCAATTATCAGACTTTTTTCTATAAGATCAGTATTTAAAACATTTACATTTTTTAGATGGTTTATTTTAGTAGAATTGATAAATGTTACTAATATTACCAAGACAACTATTATTGACACAGAAATTACTGATATTAACCTAATTTTTTTTTTAATTAAAGGAATTATGTTTTTAAATTTATGATAAATTTGATTGCTATTCATATGTTTTTTTGCGTTCTTTTTTTAACCTAAATCAAACGATAATTTTATTAAATACCTATGATTTATAACAATTATTTGTAATAGGAACTCTAGCATAAACATTAATATTTATCTAATATTTTAGTATTTGATGATGATTAAATTTTGGTTAATTATAAAAAATTATATTTTTAAAGAAAATTTAAAATAATTTTTATTAATTGGTGTTGACATATCCTTTAGTTAAATATAGTAATCTCTTACTGCATTATATATTTATGATAACACTTTAATTATCAACAAAATTGTATTGCAAAATAATTTTTACGCCATAAATAATAGGGCGTTTTAAATTTTTTAACATTTTGGGGCAAAATTATCATTTTGCAACAGAGTGCTTTTTGCACTCTAGCTCTTTGAAATTGTATATTGGAAAGAGAAACGTAGACAGCGGAATCCTGGCGCTATGTTTATTTAGGTAAACATATTTGTGAGATATTTCGAGTCTTACGTTTCGGCACTCGTTAAATTTATATTTGATACATGACGCAACGTAATGATTTAATCTTGGCTAAGACCAAGAAACAGGAAAAACTCAAAACTTAAGAGTTTGATCCTGGCTCAGAATGAACGCTGGCGGCAGGCCTAATACATGCAAGTCGAACGCCCCTTCGGGGGAGTGGCAGACGGGTGAGTAACGCGTGGGAACCTACCCAGGGGTTCGGAATAACTCAGGGAAACTTGAGCTAATACCGGATACGCCTTGCGAGGGAAAGATTTATCGCCCCTGGATGGGCCCGCGTCGGATTAGTTTGTTGGTAGGGTAAAAGCCTACCAAGGCTACGATCCGTAGCTGGTCTGAGAGGATGATCAGCCACACTGGGACTGAGACA
>Ga0055584_100000689_pt1 | contig 32164 bp, 27 predicted proteins | sample OSDHelmetaG_FD_58716 | JGI IMG/M metagenome (GOLD analysis project Ga0055584, IMG submission 58716) | Pelagic marine sediment microbial communities from the LTER site Helgoland, North Sea, for post-phytoplankton bloom and carbon turnover... | ecosystem: Environmental > Aquatic > Marine >... | reverse complement strand
GGGGGGGAGGTGCACGAAGACTCTGAAGCGGAGTAGTATCGCTTTATCAGTTGGCTCGATGGGTTTCGAGCGCACGTTTCATTCCTTCAAGTCCTGTCATCATCAGTGAACGTGGGCAACCAAAGTTGAAGCGAACGTGTTGGGAGCTTCCGAAGGGAGTTCCGTCGGTAAGGAAAACGCTGCCTTCTTTGGCGAAAAATCGACAGGGATTATCCGGTTCGAGCGATGAGGCATCGATCCAGTAGAGATACGTCGATGCGTGTTCGTAGATTTTCAGCTCGGGTAGCTCTTGCCGAATGAAATTGGCGAGGATATCACGATTTTCCCGAAGGTAATCGATGAGATCGCGACGCCATGGCTCTCCTTCCCGGTAGGCCGCCTCTGCGGCATACATCGCGAGTGCATTGATCTCCGGCAGAGTACAGCCTCGGGCTGCATTGAATTGTCTGCGAAGTTCGGTATCGCGAATTACAGCGAGAGAATAGCCAAGACCTGCGATGTTGTAGGTCTTGCTGGGCGCCAGCAGGGTGACGATGCGCTTTTGCAGAGAATCGGGCAGGCGCAGGGCCGAGAAGTGAGTTTGATCCGGCTCAAGAATGAGGTCGCAATGAATCTCGTCGGAAATGAGGACGAGGTCGTGCTCTTCGCAGAAATTGGCAAGCTTTTCGATTTCCTCCCGAGAGAATACGCGCCCAAGAGGGTTTTGTGGATTGCAGAGAATGAGTAACCGGGTCTGCGGGGTGACGGCGCGTTCCATAGCCTCCCAGTCGAAGCGCCAGGTCGTGTCGCGGGTGTGCGGAACGTCGATCAGTTTGGCTTCGGCATCCTGAGAAACTTTGAAAAAGGGATAGTAGACCGGCGAATTGATCATGACCTCTTCACCGGGCTTTACCCAGGCACGACAAGCGAGTGAGAGTGCGGGAACAAGTCCGGGTAGATGCACGATTTCTTCGGTGCCAACCGATGTGCCGTGAACGCGGGCGAGGTAGCCTTTGATCGTCTCGTTCAGGCCTTCGTGGGCGTGTGCGTAGCCGAAGATTCCGTGGTCGACACGACGATGCAACTCCTCAACCACGCAGTCGGGAGAGGCGAAGTCCATGTCGGCGACCCAGAAAGGCGTGTAGTCTGGATACCGGTCCCATTTGATGGATCCAGTTCCGCGACGCTCCGGGACAAAGTCGAAATCGAAGTCGGTTTCGGGCATGGGGGAGTGAAGCATCGAAGCGCAGCGGCGTCCAGTGCTGTGCACCAACTCCTTAACAGCTATACGCTCCGCCATTGATCCGCTCGATCTTGCGAATCAGCCAGATATTTTGCTTTTCTACCGCGTTGAAGTTGGGTTCAGCATCGCTGTTTCTTCGCTCGTAGTAGGTTTTTTGGTGAAGTGTTTTTGTAAGGTCGATGAGGAAAACGGAAATCCGTGTCGGGCGCAGATTTGGTTCCGTGCGAGGTAGAGTTGCTTGCGCCCCATTGTCTCCAACTCGGTCCGGGTAAGCTTCCGATTATGGGAATCGGGGATGACATATTCGAGCGCGACCAGTTTTTTCCAGTCTTGTTCGAGTAGGAACCGAGGCTGTAGGCAAAAGGCTCATGCGCTTCGGTATTCGTGACTGACACCGTAGATCGGCAATTTAAACTTCGGCTCACCGAGTCAGAGCGGCGTCAAGCAGCCGCACTCCAAAGCTCTAAATCACGCGATCATTTCCGCCGTCGACAGGCACCTGTGCGCCGGTCGTCTTAGCGAAGAGCGGGCTCGCCATGGCTGAGACCATGTTGCCGACGTCCTTGGACTTGATCTCGGTCTTCATGAGGTTGCGAGTTTTGTATTCCTCGATCGTCATGCCGTAGCGTTCGGCGGAACGCTTTAGGTTTTCGGGAGTCCAGAGTTTCGTATCAAAAACGGCGTCAGGGTGGATGATGTTGCAGCGCACGCCAAAGGGGGCGAGTTCGAGGGATGCGACACGACAAAGTTGAGTCAATCCGGCCTTGGCGCAGGAGTAACTCGCTGCACCGGCCCCAGGGGCATTGACATTGCGGGATCCAACGATAACAACGGCGGGATCGATTCCGTTTTTCAAAAAGGGAATCGTGTATTTCAGCAGCTTCTGGTGGCTCGTCAGGTTGACGGCCATGGATTTATCCCAATTTTGCTGTTCCAGGTTTTCGAGATAGGCTCCAGCAGTGAAGATTCCCGCATTGCTGACGAGAATGTCGATGCCGCCGAATTCACGAACAACCTGTTCGATCGACTGAAGCACCTTCTTGTCGTCAGTTAGATTCCCAACGATTCCGATGCCGCCGATTCTGGCCATTTGTTCCTCGATCTCAGGGCTCAGGTCGATGCCGATCACTTTCGCTCCCTGCTCGGCAAGGGATTCAGCGCAGGCAAATCCGATTCCTGCAGCGGAACCAGTGACGATAGCGACCTTGCCCTGGTGAACGGGTGCAGAGCTGCCCTTCTGGAGCTTGGCCTGCTCCAATTCCCAGTATTCGATTTCAAACAACTTTCCGGCAGGGAGAGCTTTCCAACCTCCTTCAAAGGCACTTTCGGCCTGTTGGATCGTTTTCCAGGTGTTTGTCGCGATGTCACGAATGACTCCTGCTTCGCGTTCCGTGGCGCCAAAACTGATCACTCCCTGGTTTTGCCAGACTCCCCAGCGCGGATCGGGAGCAAGCATGGTTTCGCCATCGTTGTATTTGTCGAAATATTTCTCGTAGTCGGCGGCGTATTTAGTAATCGCTTTTTCCGAATCTTTGCCGATGACGACAGGAAGACGCTTGGTGCGAATCGTGTGATCTGGGGTGAGCGGGCCGCGGTTGGAGATTTTGGCGACGTCTTTGCGAGAAGCGTAGCCAACAGCGTCGGGGGACTGGTCGAGCGATGCAATGACGGGCACGCCGCGCAGATTCGATACCTGCTTGCGAATCTCAGAGAGACCAATCAGGTCTTCTTTGGCTTTTGCCCTGGGGAAAGAAAACTTTTTCCCAAGACGGGTTGAAAGATAGATTTCGGCCTCGGTCACGAGCTGAATCATGAGCTCGTAGCTTGTCTTGGCGTCGTCATGCATCGTGAAGATGCCGTGATTCATTAGAATGATTCCATCGAGGGCGAAAGGGTCGACTTTATCGAGTGCTTTCTTCACCGCTTTAGCGAGGTCGAAGCCAGGCATGACGTAGGGCACGACAACGACGCGATCTCCGTAGACGTCTTCCACGGCCTTTCGACCGTTTTTTTGATTGGTCAGGGCAACTACAGCGTTGGCGTGTGTGTGATCTACAAACTTTTGGGGAATCGCAGCGTGAAGAATTGCCTCGATGCTTGGATTTGGCGCACTTGGCTCCAACATTGCAGCGCGTTGCTGCTTCACCATCTCGGGATCGGAAAGAGAATCGAGCTCCGCCATTTTTAGGAGAGCATCCATTCGGACAGGAGCGAACCCTTCTTCCTCGATTGTCTCAAGATCCCAGCCGGACCCTTTGACGTGAAGGACGTCGACTTTGTCGCCAAAAAAATCTTTGTCAGTGGTCTTTACGGAAGTGTTTCCGCCGCCGTGGAGAACGAGTTCCGGATTGCGGCCGAGAAGGCGGGACGTGTAGACACGTTTTCCGACGTCGCCTTTGAACTTTTTCGCTTCAGCGTTGGACCAGAGAGATTTCATGGGTGGTGCGGGGGATTCTTGGAGTCTTGATCCTACTCTTGCACCGGCATCTGAGAGGCTTCGCGAAGAGCTAGGGAAAGAAATGGGGTTGGGAATCAGCTGTAAACCTTGTCCGGGTCGTAGCTCTGATCCTCAATCTCCTGCTTCAAGGTTACGGGATCGCCGGACTCTTGTATATTTCTATAGAAGCAACTTCTATATCCAGCGTGGCAGCATCCGGGGCCTTGCTGACGAACTTTCATTACGAGTGCATCCTGATCACAGTCGGTCAGGATTTTTTCGACAATCTGAGTGTGACCAGAGGTCGCGCCCTTGTGCCAGATTTCCTGACGGCTGCGGGAAAAGTAAACGGCTTCGCCTATTTCCAGCGTTCTGCGAAGCGATTCCTCGTTCATGTAGGCAACCATGAGAACTTCGTTGGTGTCGGCATCCTGTGCGATGGCGACGATGAGTCCATGATCATCGAATTTTGGGGAAAAAGTGAGTCCACGTTCGACGAGCTTTCGATCGTCGCGGTTTCCGAAGGTGATTTCTGCTGAGGTTGACATGATGGTTCTTTCTAATGAGGTCAATTTACGATAGACAATCGTCTTACTGCCATTCATAGATGCAACTGGAACCGATGCAACGCGGGAAATTCATCACATTCGAAGGATCAGAGGGCTGCGGCAAATCAACGCAGATTCGCCGCTTCGTCGCAGCTTTAGAAGACAAGGGCCTGGAGGTTCTGAAGACTCGCGAGCCGGGAGGAACGGCAATTGGGGAAAAAATTCGACATCTTCTTCAATTTGATAACGAGGTGACAGATCTCGCGTCAGAGAGCGAGTTGCTGCTTTTTGCCGCGAGTCGAGCCCAATTGGTGCGTTCGGTGATTGCGCCTGCCCTGGAGAAGGGAATCTGGGTTGTAGCGGATCGCTTTCTCGATTCCACGACTGTGTATCAAGGGATCGGGAGAGGTCTTGATTTGTCGAGTGTGAAAGCGATCAACTCTTTTGCCGTAGGCGGTAATTCTCCGGATTTGACCATTCTTCTCGACCTCGATGTTGAGGTGGGTCATGCCCGGGCCCGTGAGGCAAGTGGGGGAAAGGAAGATCGAATGGAAGCGCAGCCCATGGACTTTTTCCGACTGGTTCGACAGGGGTATCTCGATCTCGCGAAAGAGGAGCCGAATCGTATTGCAGTAATTGACGCTTCCCTTTCGATTGATGAAGTGACCGAATCGATTCAGGAGGAATTTGCGGACAGGCTGGGGGAGGTGGAGGCATGAGTTTTACCCTTCCTGCAGCCATTGATCTGCTCGACCGGGCCAAAGAGAACGGACGACTCGCCCACGCCTATCTGATAACCGGTCCTGTTGGATCCGGAAAAGAGTCACTGGCCATTCGGATGGTCGGAATTGCGAATGAAGGCGTCGATGCAGCAGCGAATTCTCTCGAAGATCTGCGAAACAGTTGGGTTTCTGTCATCGGACCCGAGTCAAAATCCCGCCGTATCACGGTGAAAGCGGTACGAACGGTTGAGCATACTCTGCAGATGGCTGCTCCCGCCGAGGTAACAAAATTCGCGATCGTGGCCGATGCTGATCGAATGGGAATCGAGGCGGAAAATGCATTTCTCAAAACGCTGGAAGAACCTCCAGAAGGAAGTCGCTTGCTGCTGCTGAGTTCGCGTCCCGAAATGCTGCTCGAGACTATCCTTTCCCGCTGTATTCGCATTGATCTCTCAGGAAAGCCGGGCCCGGCGGAACTGGACGATGCGACTCGCAAGTTTCTCGATGCGTTGAGGGAGTCAGGACAGAGCGGCGGTGTCGGGATTTCCGGAGCCCTCGGGCTCATGGCAAAATTTTCATCGATACTGAAAAGCGAAAAGTCAGAAATAGCCTCACGGAATGAGGCTTCGCTGAGAGAAGAAGTTACCCACTATCGGCAAACCACCGAAGGGAATTATCTCAAACAGCGCGAAGAATACTACAAGGCCCTGACCGAAGCAGAATATCTGGAACGGCGGAATCGACTGATCGATTTTCTCATGATGTGGTTCGGGGATGCGATGCGGCAGCAAAACGAAGGAAAGCACCTCGACCTGCCAGAGTATGCGGCAGCCACAAAGCAACTGTCGGAGAGCCTCACGATAGACGAATTAAGTCGCCGCGTCGAAGCGGTGGAAAAATTGCGTGGGAACCTGAATACGAACGTTTTTGAAGCGCTCGCACTGGAGGTTGGATTTATTCGTGCGTTTGCGTAAAAAAACCCCGCCAACTGAGGTGGGAACAAGCCTTAATCAAAACCAGCCAGGATTTCTGGCGACAAAGGCACGTGAAGCTCTTGAACAACGCCGTCTGTGAACAAGACGGGAACCCTACTTCCAAATTGATCAGGTGGCATGGCCAGTGGCGTCGCGTCCGACCCCTGCGTTAATTTTTTGCCTGATACGTATCGAGGAGCAACTTCTTCACGATTCTCCATTACGACGAAAAGATCATTCACCTCGGTAACATAATCCGGCGTAAGATCGTTCAGGCTGTCAGGAAATTTGCCATCGTGATCTGCTGCATACATTCGGCAAGCCATCCCTACCTGGGCCAGAGTCGACGTGTTTTTGATTTGAAGGGCGCGCTCTTGAACTCCCATGTAAGCGCGTGAGCGCTGCTGAAATCTGAACTAACGAAATAAGCGTCCCGACAAATCCGGTAATCAATCCCGCGATCGATAATCCTTTTCCAGTCAGGCGTTGTGGATCTCGATTCACATTCCGAATTCCGATAATCCCGAGGATAATTGCCGGAATTCCCGCGAAAATGGTTAAACAAAAACTCAAAATCCCAAGCACCAACGACCAGATCGCGGCAACAGATCTCTTCGTTTGGGGAAGAGGAGGGGATGTTGGTTCGAGAGTGCTCATTGCAAAGGCGGTCGTGTATTATTTCTTCCCGTCCACGTCTTTGACATGTTCAAGGAAGCTATTTGTTTCTTTTCGAATCACAGGCAAAAGGAAATACAGGCCAATCAGATTCGGAATCACCATCGCGAAAATCATGGCGTCGGAAAGGTTTAGTACGTTCGTGAGGGAAGCGGACGAGCCAACGATGATGAGCAGACAGAAGACGACCTTGTAGACGAGGACGGGGATTTTTATCCTATCGTCATCCAGGAAGCTGAACAGGTACATGACGCCTTGTTCTCCATAGTAAGACCACGAAATCATGGTCGAGAAAGCAAAGAGGATTACGGCGATGGTTAATATCGTGGGGAACCAGCCAATGACCGATCCAAATGCCATCGAGGTTACGGGAACCCCTTTGCGATCCGCCACACTGTCCGTTACGATCCAACCTTCCACTTCCTCTACGGAGTGGTCGCTTGCGTCAACGAGCCCGATGACTTCGGTGTGTGTGTCTGTTGATCCCCGCGTGTGGAGATATTGTCCCTGCTGCAGCTTTCGAACAACTTCAGTCGATTCCGGAGTCGCGACGATATCTGCGGTGGGTTTCGCAACCTCTGCGCTAACCTGCCAGGTGCCAGTGATCACGATAACCAGTGCAGTCATGGTACAAACTACAACAGTATCAACAAAAGGTTCCAAAAGGGCGACGAATCCCTCACTTGCAGGCTTGTCTGTTTTCACAGCCGAGTGGGCGATGGGGGCAGAGCCAAGTCCTGCTTCGTTGGAAAAGGCGGCACGCCGGATTCCCTGAATGAGAACTCCAATAAGACCTCCGGCTACAGCTTCCGTCCCGAATGCAGAGGCAAAAATGGTTCCGAAAGCGGGGATCACTTCACCGAGATTGGTGAGAATAACGATCATCGCTGCGATGATGTAGCTGCCACACATGAAGGGCACCAGAAATGCGGTGACTCTCGCGATCCGGACAATTCCGCCAATGATGACGAGTCCAACAAGGATTGCGAGGATGACTCCGAATCCAATTTTCATTCCTCCATTGGAAGCGGCGTCTGCGCCAAGAAACGTCGAACTGAACTGACTGAAGGCCTGATTCGACTGGAACATGTTTCCGGCTCCGAAAGCTCCTCCAATCACGAAAATAGCGAACATGACCGCGAGAACGGCACCGATGGGAGCCAAACCAAGGTCGCGAAATCCGTCGCGCAGGTAGTACATTGCCCCGCCTTTTACTGACCCGTCTTTCATTATGCGGCGGTACTTCACACCGAGGGTGCACTCCGCAAACTTCGTTGTCATGCCGCAGAGACCCATTACAATCATCCAGAACGTTGCCCCGGGACCGCCTACACCGACAGCGACGGCAACGCCGCCAATATTCCCAAGTCCAACTGTGGCTGAAAGGGCGGCGCTAAGTGCCTGAAAATGGGTGATCTGGCCGGGTGCATTGGGGTCTGTGTATTTTCCCTTTGCCGTGCGAAGTGCCACGCGAAATCCGCGAAGGTTTATGAATTTGAAATAGAAGGTGAGAAAGATCGCAGTCCCTCCAAGAAGGACCAGGACTACCGGGAGAGTTACGCCTTCTGTTATCTCAAAGCCATAGAAGACAATTTCCAGAGCCTTGTTCGCAATTGGTTCCAGCCCGTTATTGATTTTTTCGGCAAGGGACACAGACTCATCGGCCGAGACGACCGAGCTGGGAACAAAAAGAACGAGAAGAGTAGCAAGAAAGCGGCGAATTAATGTCATAGCGGTATCGCCGCGATGTTATCGGCAGGCATACCTGAAAGGCAACCAGAAACTGCTCCCTTAGCCTAGCGGATGCCTGAGCGCCGGATTTTACCAAACTGATTTTGCATGTGCGCCGTGCGGTCAACGGAACTCTGGGGAGCGGGAGCGTAGTATCCCTGGCCGCCCGAAGCTGATCCCGTGGAATCACAGGAGCTCGCAAGAATCGCGATTGCAAAAAGAGAGGAGAGAGCGAGAACGTTCTTCATTTTTTAATGATGGATGAACTGGACTGGCTAGGCAACTGGAAACTTGCGTGGTAGTTTCATGTGCGCATTGGAGCTTTCCCCGAGAGTATATTCACGAGAATGGGGACCTGTGATTTGCTGATCGACTCAACGCCGTCCGGTGGAAACTCCCAAGTGACCCAGGGGAGATTTTTTTCTTTCGCCCACGTTCCCATGGAGCCTGGGGTGGGGTAACCAATTTCGGTGACGAGCGGGAATCCAGTTTCCCTGGCGATCCAGCCAGCAAGCGGCGTCCCGTCGGGATCGTCCACGCAAGCGAGTGGTCCGTGAAGGGTCAGGACAATTTTGGGCGAAAGCGAATCAATCAACTCGATCAGTGCCTGGGACTCAGGTTCAGAAGCGGGGGCTGATCCGGTGAGAATGGGAAGTTCCTCGCTCTCGTCGACATGCCACCGGCAGGGAGTCGGATCCGACTGCCAATTGGCAGAGGGAAAATTGCGATTCAAATCGACACCGTTGGCGTTGCCTCTAGTTCCAAGGACGAGCCCGTCTGGATTGGCAGAAAGAACCAAGGAAATGGAAGAGGATATCTCGGCAGATTCAAGGGAGCGAACCGCGCGTGACAGAGCGACAGTGGTCTCTGGTTCCTCTCCGTGAATTCCGGCGACAATGAGGAGCTCGCAATTTTCTCGCGGTGGACAATACTCGAGGTTCACCCCGTTAACGGATTGCCCGTAAGTATCGAGGGGGAAATCGAGTGCAGTGCGTTTCGGCATGGGCTCAAGGGTTTTCCCGCTGCCACTTGTAGCGCCCGGACAGATTGATGTGATTCATCAGCGAGTTGAAAAGCTCGTTGTATTTCTGGGGAGCTTTCTGGCGGGGAATAGGCTTCTGCTCGCCCGGATCATTCGCGAGGTTGAACATCTGGTAGGGTTCGAAAGGGGTGTTGCGTAACAGCTTCCAATCACCGATTCGAGCGGCGTGATAGTGAAGGCCGCCGTAGGCCATATTGCCTTCGAGGCGGACCCAGAAGAGGGGGCGGTCGTTTTTCATTTTCTCTCCCTTGAGAACGGGGAGAAAGCTTCGGCCATCCATGTCGAAATCAACTGGGACTCCGGCGATTTCGGCAAGGGTCGGGTAGATGTCCATGGTCATCGAAATGTGGTTTTTCTGAATGGAGCCGGGTTCGATTACGCCTGGCCAGGTGACACAAGTGCCCACGCGGATGCCGCCTTCCCACATTTGCTGCTTGCCTCCGTTGAGCGGCAGGTTGCGTGCTCCAACATTGGACTGACCGCCGTTGTCGCTGGTAAAGATCACCACCGTATCTTCCCAAATTCCCTCCGCCTTCAGAGAGTCGACTACTTTTCCGACGCCGTAATCGAGATGCTCGATCAGCGCGACCAGGCCCGCTCGTTTGTCGTCGATACCTTTCTCACGCTCCTTTACTTTCGCGAGCCAGTCCTCGGGCGGCTGGATCGGAGTATGCGGTGCGTTGTAGGCAAGAAAGAGAAAAAACGGAGACTCCTTGTCTTTCCTCTCCTTAAGATAGTCGACTGTCCAGTCAGTGAATAGATCAGTGGCGTGGCCCTCAGGATGAATCGCCTCTTCGTTCTTGCGCATGTAATGTTTGCCGTGGCGGAGGTGGTCGTAGTAGTCATCCATCATGTCTCCGAGAAAGCCGTGGAAAAAATCAAAGCCGACGTCAGTGGGGCGGTCGGGCTTCTCCATGCCGAGGTGCCACTTACCGATCAGAGCAGTGTCGTAGCCAGCTTTCTTCAGATGCGTCGGCAAAGTCACGACATCGTTGCGGAGATTGCCCCAGCTTGTGGGGCGTTCAGGCAGTGGAGTGCGAATCACGCCGGGAACACCTGCGTTGTCAGGATACAGTCCCGTCACAAACGAGGCTCGGGTCGGAGAGCAGACGGGACAGTTCGCGTAGAATGAATCGAAGCGCATTCCTTCTGAGAAAAGCGCATCAATGTGAGGTGATTTAAGATCAGTTGCTCCGTAGCAGGAGAGATCTCCATATCCGAGATCATCGACCATGATGACGAGAAAATTCGGTTTTTTCTCCGCAGCGGAGGAGGCAATGGTAAGGACAGCAAACGCAAAAAGGCACGAAAAGGATTTCATGACGATAGTCTTGTCGTGTTTAATGGCTTTCGACAACCCATGAAGTCTCTTTTTTTCGCCCTTCTCTTTCTTCCGTTTCTGTTTGTTGATCCCGCCGTTGCTGGACCAATTGATATGGGGGCGCGCGGGGTATCCAACTTTATTGCCCGCCTCGAAAAAGAGCGCAAAGCCCATGTCGCTTTCCTCGGTGGATCGATCACACAAAATGCCACGGGGCATAGCAAGATGGTTGCGGATTGGCTCGTGAAAGAATATCCCGATGTCGAATTCACCTTTACCAATGCAGGGCTCAGTTCAACCTGCTCGGTTTCGGGTGCCTTTCGTGTGGAGGAGGACGTTTTTTCGAAAGGGCAGGTTGATCTTCTTGTTGTTGAGTTCGCGGTAAATGATAACCAGGACGCCATGCACGACCGGCAAACCGCGATTCGCGGACTGGAAGGGATTCTACGCCAGTATTTCGAGGAGAATCCCACCGGTGATGCGATCTCGCTGCAGTATGTGAATCCGGAGATTCTCAAAAACCATCAAGAGGGAAAGCCGACTGTCAGCGTCGAGGCGCACAAAGCGGTGGCTGAGCATTACAATATTCCCATTGTCGATGTCGGGATGGCTCTCGCGACCGAAATCTCGGCAGGCCGAATGACCTGGGAAGAAGACTACAAGGGAACGCACCCGAATCAGAAAGGTTATGAATTTGCGAGTGGGCTCATTACCAAGGTGATCAAGAAAACCATCTCCGGCGAAACACCACAGCTGGTGACGCTGCCTGACCCGCTCGACGAAAAATCCTACTATGGAGCCAAACGTGTCGACCCACGAGCCCTGAACTGGCTGGGGGGATGGGAGTTTGCGCCGGTTTCGAAAGAGCTCCTGCCTGTCGGACAAATTCGAGCCGACTACACCAGATTCCAGGCCCTGCGATCTGAGTCAGAAGGAGAATACCTCTACTACACCTTCCAAGGGAACATGATCGGAGCCTTCGTCCTCGCCGGTCCGGATGCAGGCGCCATTGAAGTCAGCATCGATGCCGGGGAGTGGAAGCGCGTCGAGCTGTATCATCATTTCAGCAAAAGTCTGAACTATCCCCGCAGTGTCATCCTCGCCGATGGACTCAGCAATGCCTACCATCAGATCGCGATTCGGACGGCGAAGTCAGAAAACGAGGAGAGCAAAGGCAGTTCTGCAACGATTCTATACTTCGCCGCGAATCAGTGAGGAACGCCATTGGTGAACATTGAAGCGGTGTAGAGGTGGACGGAAGTGTTTGAGCGAGCGCGGGTTTGAGAGAGTTTCGGGCGCGCCAAAGCTCTGCCGCCACCCCGGGGACAGGCTGGCTTACGTTCTTACCGGACGCGTTCTTGTAAAAAATGTAGGCCGGGGCATCCCCGCACGGTGGCAGTCGACCAGCGCAACGCAATGGACTTGAGAGTTGAGCGTTGGAAGCTGAATGTTGAACGTTCGCGCTCAAGCGCGTAGCATCTCATGGAGCGCCACCGACTCAACCGCATCTTCTGTCGCTGCGATATGCGCCTTGATGTGATCGGCTTCCATGTGCTTCAGCCAGAGTTCCCGTGACTCCCAGTTTTCGTAGAAAAGGAAGTGCGCCGGATTATTGTTGTCGACGTGCAGATCGTATTGCACGCAGCCTTCTTCCTCCAGGGTCGGAGGAATGAGAGCTTCGAGTTTTGCTTTCAGGAATTCAACCTGATCCGGCTTGGCGAAAATATCAGCGACGATGGTGAGTTGGGACATGAGGTAATAGGGTAGCGTGGGGGAGCAAACAGGGTTCGGCGAGGGAGTCAAGTGGGTATCGCGTGAGGGTTTTTCTCTAGCATCCCGCGATAAAGTCCTCGCTCGAGTAGCACCTTTCTGATTCCATCACAGCGTGAAAAAGTTTCTGCAATCTGTAGGGCCGGCGATTGTGGTCGCGGCTGTTGTTTTGGGGCCTGGAAGTATCACGACGAGCACAAAGGTCGGTGCTTCCTTCGGTTATGACGCGCTATGGGTCCTCGGAGGTGTTCTCATTCTCCTGATTGGCCTCGCATCGCTTGCGGCATGGCTGGGGACGACGATGGAAAAATCGCTCTGCGGCGAGTTGAGTTCGCGTCTCGGAAAATGGTCCGGAGGGATTATCGGAGTGGCCGCTTTTGTGATTGTGGCAGGCTTTCAGTCGAGCAACAACATGGCGGTCGTTGCCGGATTAGAACCGATGGTGGGCAAGGAGTTTTCCACCCTCGCGATTGTTCTGACTTTGCTCGTTACCAACGGGATTATCGTAGCGGTTCTGTATTTCGCGAAGGACCTCTATCAATACATCGAAAAGCTGATGAAGGTTTTTGTTGGCTTGATGATCATCGCTTTCATCCTCAATTTCTTCTGGGCAGGGCCTTCCGTGGGTGAGGCGACGAAAGGTCTGTTTCCGGATTTTTCCATGTTCGGAAACAAGGCGCAGTTGCTTACGTTGATGGGGCTGATTGGAACTACTTTCTCGGTCGTGGGAGCGTTTTATCAAGGCTATTTGGTTCGGGAAAAAGGCTGGACGGTCAATGATCTCGGAGCCGGCCGACGTGATTCGATCATTGGGATGTTTGTCCTAGTCGGGGTCACGGCGATCATCATGATGACGGCCGCAGCTGTTTTTGCAGGTAAAACCGATCCGGGGGATCTCGGAAATGCGGGAGCAATCTCCGCAGCACTTGAACCACTTTTCGGGGCAAAGGCGAAATACATTTTCTGCTTCGGTTTCCTTGCGGGAGCCTTCAGTTCGTTTCTCGTGAACGCCATGATTGGCGGCCACATCTTCACAGATGGGGTCGGTAAAGGTGAGAAGCTGAAAGGCCAGTTCACGAGACACGCCACGACTGCAGCTTTGCTCGTCGGTATGTTTATCGGAATTCTTGCGCTGACAACAGACTTCGACCGGACCACGACAATCGTGATCGCTCAGGCGGCGACGGTGATCGGAGGACCCGCAGTCGTAGCAGCCTTGCTCTACCTCGGACTCCAGCAGCGCAAAGCGGCGGAACACAAAACGCCGATGTGGATGCTGGTAATTGCTGGAATCAGCCTCTTGGTTTCCCTTGCTGTGGCGACTCGGACGACCTTGAGTCTGGCAGGTGCTATCTAACGGTTGCGGCGTGGCCAACTCACTCCGGAAATGACCCGCATCATCCTTTTCTCTACTTTTCTGCTGACTTCGATCCACTGCTTGGCAGCTCCTGTGTGGAAGCTTCCCTCCGGTGATTCGATTTCGATCACGAAGGAAAAGCGCATCTTCGGACCAGATTCGAATCTTGTGAAGCGTCTCAAGTCGACGAATGCTCTCTCCATAGTCGTCTGGTTTCGACCCGAGAACCTGAAGCAGGAAGGTCCGGCTCGTATCCTGACGCTTTCCAAAAGTTCGGTGGAGCGGAATTTTACGGTCGGGCAGGAGGGTGATCGCTACGAAGTGCGTCTACGTACTACAAAGACGGGGAACAACGGTACACCAGGTTTGCAGACACCTAAGGGAACGGCAAAGCTCCGTGACACGCAGCTCGTCTATACCTGGAGAAAGGACGGCGATGGCGTCGTCTACCTTGACGGCAAGCAGGTCGCGAAACGCGGGGTCGGAGGAGATATCGCAAATTGGAACGAGGGATTCATTCTCGCTCTCGGAGATGAACTGAACGGTGGCCGCTTGTGGAAAGGCACAGTGAAATCAGCAGAGGTCTACGATCATGTGCTTTCCCCTGACGAGGTGGATGAAAATTTTCGGCGGAACGGAAAAGCTGCGCCTCTCAAGCCGAAGAAAACGCCGGAACAAAGCAAGAAAGAGAAAAACGTTGAGCTATTCGAAACCAAGGTCACTACGATCCTGACACAGCACTGCCTGGAGTGCCACGATTCTGTTACGGAAGAGGGCGAGCTTGACCTCTCGAAGCGCCTCGCTTCTCATACGGAAGACAGGATTTTCATTGCCGGAAACGCGGCTGACAGCCTTCTCTGGGAGTCGATCGAGTTCGATGATATGCCTCACAACCGGGATCCGCTCTCCGACGAGGAAAAGAAGATCCTGCAGGAGTGGATCGAAGGTGGTGCAAACTGGACTGTCGATTTCATCGATCCGGCGATCTACTCGCGCACAGCGGAGGTCGCTCCGCCACAAGCGCGCCGGCTCACGGTCGATGAGTACATTGCCACGGTTCGCGACACATTTGGTGTCGATATCGAAGAATCTGCCCGGGAAACCTTGCCGGAAGATCTACGTGCGGATGGGTTCAGCAATACAGCCTACAATCTCACGGTCGATCTCTGGCACGTCAGAGCCTATGCCAAGCTCGCCGGGGAAATCGTCGACAAGGTAGAACCGACTCCTTTCGCGAAGCGATTTTTCAATAAGTGTGATCTCACTGACAAAACAATGATTGCTCTGATCGAGTTGATGGGAGAATTCGTGTTGCGGGGACCGCTCAGCAGGGAAGAAAAGGCACTCTACCGTGGCGTTTCGACGACGATCGCTGCGGAAGGCGGCTATTTTGAAGAGGCAGTTCGAGGCATTCTCGAAGCCATGCTTCAATCGCCCCGCTTCCTCTACCGGATCGAAGAACCAGCCCGCGCCGGTGGACGGCCTCAGTTGGTTGACGGATTCGAGATGGCTTCGCGAATGAGCTATGCGATCTGGGGTAGCAGGCCGGACAAGGAATTGATCACACTCGCGAGGCAGGGGCGCCTTCGGGATGAAACAATGGTGGAAAAGCAGGCCGAAAGAATGTTGAGGGATCCCAGGGCAGTCGATCGTTCCCTCGTTTTCATTTCTGAATGGTTGCACCTCGATCGTCTCTCGAATCTTCAGCCCAACGAGGAAACATTCCCGAAATGGGATGCCAAACTGGCCGACGCGATGCGAGAGGAAACATCTGCCTATGCCGAGGAGGTGATGTGGAAGCGCAAGCTGCCGCTTTCTTCTCTACTTGATGCCGACTTCACCTTCGTGACACCGGAACTCGCCGAGCACTACGGAATGAAGACCAGACCGAAGAGTGGCGAGATGGAATTGGTCGACCTCTCTGAGGAAAGCGAACGAGGAGGACTGCTCACGCAGGGCAGTGTCCTCACGGTTGGCGGTGACGAAGCCTCGATGGTGACGCGGGGGCTGTTTGTTCTAAATGACCTGCTCCGGGGTGTTATCAAAGATCCGCCGCCCTGTGTTGACACCACTCCTGTCGATAGTTCGGATGGCCTGACCCAGCGGGCAATTGCGATGGAACGAGTCGCTGATAAGAAATGCGGAGGCTGTCATGTCAAGTTTGAACCGCTTGCCTATGGGCTTGAGAAATTCGATGGCCTCGGAAGCTTTTACGAAAAAGACCATCATGGGAATGCCCTGCGCGAAGATGGTGAGATCCTCTTTCCCGGAGAGGCGAAGCCCATTCCATTTCAGACCGTGGACGAACTCATGGCAATCCTCGCCCAGAGTGATCGAGTGAAGGAGACGATGACATGGAAGCTGGCCCAATACGTCACAGGTCGACCTTTGAATGCACGCGATGCGGAGGCCGTATCCGATATTCACGAGCGGGCAACGAGAGCAGGTGGTCGATACCAGGACGTGCTTTCGGCTATTGTAACGAGCGATTTGGTTCGGTATATTTCGGCTGATCCCAACCCGACCGAAGTCCGCAACAACTGATCGAAATGCCAAAGAACACTTTTTCTCGTCGAACGCTTCTCCGGGGAATGGGTGGGGTCGCAGTGGGGCTTCCGCTATTGGAAGAAATGCTGCCATCCACCGTTATTGCGAAACCGGTTACTCCGGTTCCAACGCGCGCTTTTAACTTGTTTTTTGGATTGGGGATTCCTAAGCCCGTGCAACCGGATGGATTCGAGGGTGTTCTCGAGCCGCTCGCTCCTCTCAAGGACCAACTCCTGATTCTTCGCGATGTCGATCAGGTTCGATGTGATCGCAATGGGATGAATGCGCACTTCGACGGTGCGACGGGAGCGTTCACTGCGACGCCGCCGGATGGCGAAGCTCGCTCGGGCGGTGCGTCGCTCGATCAGTTGGTGCGAAGAGCGCACTACCCCAGCGGTTTCCCCGATGGAGTGGCACCAACGCTGATTGCAGGAACGTTTTTCCGGCGCAGCCGAGTCGGTCGCTACGTTCACAGCTACCATCCTGATGGAACAGTCGCTGCAACGATCCAGGAGAAACCGCGCGAACTTTTTGAGCGGGTGTTTGGCACAGTCGATCTTGCCGAAGATGGCGAGAACGAGCGTGTGAAGCGCAGTGTTCTCGATTCCGTGGTCGAACAGTATCGCTTTTACGTGGGTCCGAATTCGCCATTAGGAGGTGTTTCCAAAGAGCGGTTCAAAGATCACCTCGACCGGGTTCGTGAATACGAGCAACGCGCTTTTGCCGTGAAAGTCGATGATCCGAATGCACCAGATCGCCCTCCGCAATCCAGGCTGAAGCATGGTGGTGCTGCTGATCCCGGCGGTGAAGGGATTGATATCACATTGGATGAGCTGACTTCGGCCTGGCATATTATGGCGGATCTCTATGCCCTTGCCATTCGCATGGATCGGGTGCGTTTTGGATCGATTACCTTTCTTGCTGCTGGTGAGCGTATCCGATTAAAAGGGGACTATCACTACAACGGCCGACTCATTCATTCCTTCGACGACAGCGCACAGCTGAATGCCTCCGGTTCCAAGGGGTGTAGTCACGAGTGGTGGCACAAATTTAACGAGAACAAAAAGAACGATCAGCTCCGCGCTCATGCTCACATGAAAATGAATGAGGTCGCGTATTTTCTCCGACAGCTTCACGAGGGCGACGACGCTCGCGAGAGCAACGGCCGAAGCATTCTCGAAAACACGATGCTCACGATCTCAACCGAGTCGGGTGATGGTCGACACAATGATGTGAAGCGCGAGCTTTCCGGTGTCTTTCATGCCGTCACTGGGGCAAACGGTCGCTTCAAAACCGGGCAGGTTCTCGATGCAAAAGCGGAAGGGATTGATCTCTACAATACGATGCTATCGGCTATGGATGTGAAAGAAAAGCTGGGTCCAGCAGATCGCGAACATCGGGCGGTGGATTCGGTGCGGGCTTAGCTGCTTCGCCTAACTTTCAATATTCAACTTCGAACTCGCAACGTTGAAATTCGAGCAGGGGGCAATGTTCCGTGACAAGGGATAAGTTGTATCCGCCTTTACAAAAAGGTGGCTAGTTCAAGTCGCGGTCCACGCTCGTGCGAGCGCAGCTACATTTTGGCGAAACACCCAACGTCCGCCCTCAGGGCGTTACGCTGTCACCGCTGCAGTGCGTTGGATCAAGTTCTCGAGAATTGCCTCGCGATCAAATTGCAGAGCAAACTCTCTTGCTCGGTGGGAGAGCTTCCATCGTTCTTTATCGGTCATGAACCACGCTTTGTTGAGGCACTCGGTCAGTTTCTCCACGTCTCCTGCTTCGTGCTCCAGGCAATGGCCTCCGCTTGCTTCGGGAATACCCCCGGTTCGGGTTGTGATGACCGGACCAGGGCCACCAGCGAGCATCTTCTCAGCAACGGCGATGCCAAAGGTTTCGATGAATTCAGGGCGCCGCTTGCTCGGCAGGCAGTAAGCAAAAGAGCCGTGCATGAGCGCGCCCTTCTCCTCATCGGAAACGTCGTCGAGAACACGGATCGATGATTCAGTTTCGGACATTCGGCGGATTTCTTCCTTCATTGGCCCGTTGCCGCAGATAATGAGCTGCTTGTTACTACAGAGCTCGCTTTTGCGGAACGCTTCAATGAGATCGTCGACTCCCTTGGCAGGGGCGATTCGGGAAAGAAACATCACGTAGCCATCGCGTTCCAATGCGCGAGCGGAGATTACTTCATCGACTCGCTCGGGAGTCTTCTCGATTTCGGTATACACTTTCGTGTCAATCGCGGGAAAGCTGATCTCCACTCTCTCACGGAGCTGATCAGCGAAATGAGTTCCGAGATCACAGTCCACTTTGGCGCCGGCTTCGACTATCATGTCCTTGGTGAACTGACTCACAGCAACCGGCAGATCGTGACTGAGGTAATTGGACAAAACCATCTGGGCGGCTCCCGTTTGCCCTGCAGCCAGCGCATTGGTAACCACATTGGTGATGTCGGATCCGACGGCTTCGCCAATTGTTGCAACCTTTGGGTCGGCCCGCAGCTGGCGGAAGCTTTCCACGGCATTTATCACCATTTGTCCGTGAGGAACGAGATAAAGATCCATGAGGAGAGTTTTTCCAGGAAGTTCGTGGAGAAGATCAACAAGCTGACCGCTGATCGCGTATCCGAGACGACCGTCGAGAACCTTGTAGTCGCCGATTGGTTTGGGCCGATGAACGTGGATTCCTGGGGAGTAGGGGGAAATGGTATCGAGTGGCTTTAGAGGTAAATCACTCTCCTGTAGGGTCTCGATCGGATAACTGACGATATGGGCGGATCTAAATCCCGATTCGATAGCTGCCTCGGCAAGGTTCCGAGCCTCCGTTGAGTGGCCGCAGATGATTGGGTCTGCTCGGACAACGAGAATGAGGTTTTCAGCGCTGGGCTCTTCTGGTTCTGTCACGGTAGTGTCAGTCTGGTCAGGTGTATGGATCATGGAGAACGGCTAGGTTTATCTTTCTTCGTTCTATCGAGTGCATCTTACGTGCCAACTTCCCATTATTTTAGAAAGCTAAAGAAAATAACTGGTGCCATTTTTGACACCGAAAACCCACCCGCAGGGGCAAAAGAGGCAAGCTAGGTAAGAAAAGACGGCGGTCGCGTCGCCGTCGCCCATTCGCTTGGCTGGGGACCCATTGTGAGTTTCAGCGTCGCCTCGGCCGCAAACTCAGAGATCTTCAGATAACAGCGATCAAGCTGTTGCCCGTTCAATTCAGCACTCTGCACGTAGAAATTGTCAGGACCCTGATTCTCCGCAATGACCGTGAAATCACCTCCGAGCAAATGCAATGTCGCCTTATCAAAGATGGGGCTCCCGATCAGCATGATAGGTAGACCCGTCACCGGGAAAAGGCCAACTGCACTCCAGACATACCACGAAGACAGACCACCGGAATCGTCATTTCCAGGTAGCCCACCGCGACCTGTGGTGAATTGATATTTCATCACGTTGCGAACTACTTCGGCTGTTCGATCATGGCGACCTGCAAAAAGGTAGGCGTAGGGAGCCTCCATATCAGGTTCATTATTCAAGCCCTCGAAGCGATGGACGGTTTGGCCGGGATTGGGTTCCGCAAATCCAAAAAACAGATCAAGCAATTCGACGAATCGCGTTTCTCCCCCTGCGAGATTAATTCGACCGACCATATCGTGGATAAAGCGGAAAGAGTAGTTCCAGTTTTCCCCCTCATAGTAGTCCGAGTCCTCACGGAGAAGCCCGGTCGTTTCGTCAAACGCGTTTCTCCAATGGTAGGCGAGGGGGATGCTCCTGTCGTATATGACCTGATCGCCCAAAGTCTTGGCGAGCTGAGCGATGCACCAGTTGGCGAACGCAAGATCGAGGGTGTGAGAAAGGGGCTGAACGACGTGATGTTTGGCAAACTCAGAAAATTTTCCTCCGCGACCAGTACCGCTCAGGCTTGTTTTCCAGAGCAGCTCTAAAACCGTGTTCCATTCCCCGTCGATCCCGCGCATGTTTGCGTCAGTGAGAATCATGTGGCAAAGACCGGTAGCTTGTTTGGCAAAGCGTTCTGGGGCGTTGTCCATCAGATAGCTGATCGGAAACGCTCCCTCGCGCCTTGCCACTTCGATGAGAAAAGTCACAAAGTCGCGCCCAAGTTCAGGCCACAGTGTCATGACTAATGGAAGCTGGGTTTTGTACAAGTCCCACAGGGTTGATAAATCGAAGAAAAACGGGCCGTCCCCGGGAGCGAAAGGGTTTTCGTCCATGAAGTCGGCGGGCTTGATCGTCGCATGATAGAGAGCGGTGTAAAATACCGTCCGCATCTCGTCGGTGCCTCCTTTGACGTCGATTTTTCCGAGTATGGAATCCCAACGATCCGCTGCACTTATAGTCGTTTGCTCGAATGTCTGGGCGCAGCCCAATTCCAGGGCTTCATTGGGACGATGTTTGTCGTGGAGGGAAAATGAAATTCGGACTTCTATCGGATCGCCCTTGTTGAGCGCTTCGAACCAGATACCGAATGGTAATTTCTGCTTACGACTCGCTTTCGAGGCTTTGAATTTCCCCCCTTCCTCCGTGATGATTTTTCCATCCTCCCAGAATCCTGAATCGCGGACTTCGGTGAGGCATTTCACTGTGAAATAGAAGGGGATTCCCTCGAGAAAGATGCGTCCGCCAAAGGTTTGTAGATCAATGGGACGCGCCTTGGCCCTCTCTGGATAACTTTCCATGCCTTCTATGAGCAGGCCTCCCGAGGTAAAATCGATCGCAATTTTGCCCCGACAGTTATCTGGAAAAGAATAGCGATGCAGAACAGTGCGCTTCGTACAAGTGACCTCAAAGGAGACGGCCGAATCCGCAAATCGTCCTGAGTAAAAACCCGGCTTGGCAAATTCGTCGACAATGAGTTGAGGATTCCCAATGCCGGTGAGACCATCGCCCACCAAGGGGGTAGTCAGGAAGTAATTGTAGTACATCCGGATTCGTCCCGTGCCGGACTGTTGGAAATGGGCGATTCCGAGGGCGGCGTGTTCGTCGAAAAGAGTCTCGGGAGTATCACCACTCAATGAAACGGCGTATTTCCCGTAGCCCGTCACATAGGCACCGGAATAGGAGCAGGCGGAAACCATTCCGAACGGAAGGGTTGCACCCGGATGGGTGTTGCCGATCGGCGGCTTTGCACACCACCAGGTTGCAGCGATTCCGGATGGATCAGGAAGGTCGGCAGGATCACAGCCGATGAATGGATCTACCCATTGGGAATTTCCGGTTGGTGACTCAAGGGGCATAGCTTACTTCTACAGGGGAGGCACCGTTAAAAAGCAGGATCGAAGCCACTCCTGAAAAAACTTTTGCTTTGCTTACAAATTGTCGTCACTCACCGCCTCGCGAAACGCATCAAACTCGGTATCTCGCATGGAAATAAGATTGTCGTCTGTTGGGAAATTTCCTTCCTTTACATCCGTAATGTATTCCGAGAACGCCCCGACTCGTTCGCGTTGGAGGCGATCGTGTTCTGCTTTGAAGTCCCGATACGCCTTTGCGTGGCGGGGGATTCTCTCGTCGTAGTCGCCGAGAATGTCGCAGGAGAACAGAAATTGGGTATCGCAACCCGTTCCCGAGCCGAGAGACATGAGCAGCAGCGATGTGTTCGCGCTCAGATAGGTCGCGAGCTGGTGAGGAACCACCTCGAGTTCGGCTCCATATGCGCCGGCACTCTCGAGCTCCTTCATTTTCTGAAAAAGAACCTTCGCCTCATCGGCCGTTTTTCCGATAGCCCGGTAATTTGTCCAGGTGACATGACGAGGTATCAGGCCGAGATGGCCGACCACAGGGATGCCTTCTCGCGCCATGCCTTCGATTAGCCACGGGCTTCCAGAGCAATAAACGGAACTGGCACCGGCTTCGAGTGCCTGGAATGAGATTCGAATCGCTTCCTCGCGTGTCGCCATCCCGTGAGGCGTCGCGCAAGACAGAAAACTGTTTGGGGCAGCCTCGACAAGAAGTGGGAGTCGAGCCTGTGCCTCAGGGGAATCGTAGCTGCAACTCATCAGGTCGATGCCCGCTTCCTCGGCCGCTTCCGCCTCCTCGGGTGATTTGACGTGGATATGTGTCAGGACACGCTGGCCCTTGAGTTGCTGGAGTTCGTAGACCGTGTATTTCTTTCGGGGACGGAGCATGGGAAGAGCGTAGCCAGATTTCCCAACAGGTCGAAGATAAATTGTGTGGGAAGTTCCTTCTCTGGAATGCTGATGGAGGAATTTGACTGCGGAAAAACCGAATAAACGGACAGCATTTCAGAGCAGAGGCCGTTCCGTAAACTCGGTTTATTCCGTGGTCCCGACCGGCGAAGCACCCGCCCTCTCGAGTTTGACCATGTTCCACTTCCTGCTAGGCTTCGCCATGCTCAGAATCGTTTCCTTTCTGCTCCTAGCTTTCACGGCGACCCTTCATGCCGCTGACCGCCCCAATCTCCTCATCATTCTTGCGGACGATCACCGCTACGATGCGATGGGATTCCTAGGTCATCCCTTTCTCGAAACGCCGAATCTTGATCGCCTCGCTAATGAAGGTGTCTATTTCGAAAACGCGGTCGTTACGACTTCGCTTTGCTCTCCAAGCCGAGCTTCAATCCTGACAGGGCTCTACACCCATAACCACGGAGTCGCCGATAACTACAATCCGATTCCTGAAGGTCTTGTTTACTTTCCGCAATACCTTCAGGAAAGCGGCTACGAAACGGCTTTTATCGGAAAATGGCACATGGGCGGCGAGATCGATCATCCTCAGCCAGGGTTTGATCATTGGGTTTCCTTCAAGGGGCAGGGCGTCTACTTCGGCGATCCCAAAGAAGCCAAGGTGAAGGGCCGTTATGTTCCCCAGGTCAATCGCGACGGATTCAACCTCAACGGCAAGCGCATCCCACAGGAGGGATACATCACCGATGTGCTGACCGAGTTTGCCGGCGACTGGCTCGACGATCGGAAAGGGGAAAAACCGTGGATGATGTACCTTTCCCATAAGGCGGTGCATGCCGATTTCCTTCCCGCCAATCGTCACGCCTACTCCTACGAAGACGAGACTTTTGAAAAACCCAAGACTTGGCATGATCTGCCCGATGCGTTTCGTGATGTCCCTCTCTGGGTGCAAAATCAGCACAACAGTCGACACGGAACGGCATTTGCCTACTACACCGACCTCGATCTTGGGACCTACTACAAGCGTTACTGCGAAACAGTTCGAGCCATCGACGACAGCACCGGGGATGTGCTGAGGATGCTCGAAGATCGCGGTGAACTCGATAACACGGTGATCCTTTATCTCGGAGACAACGGATTTCTCTTTGGGGAAAAGGGGCTTATAGATAAACGAAATGCCTACGAAGCCTCCGTCCGCATTCCGATGCTACTGCGCTATCCCGAAGGCGTGAATGCAGGTCAGACATTGAAACAGGTTGTTGCCAACATCGATGTCGCTCCGACCATGCTCGACTTTGGCGGTGTGGGGATTCCCGATCACATGGATGGCAAAAGCTTCAAAGGGTTGGTCACGGGCGATTCGGATGAATGGCGCGACTACATCCTCTACGAGTACATTTGGGAAAGGAATTACCCTCATACCCCGACGACTCACGCTGTCCTGGGAGAGCGTTTCAAGTACATTCGCTACCACGGAGTCTGGGACGTTGATGAGCTTTTTGATCTGGAAAAAGACCCGGAAGAACGGATCAATCTGATCAACGATCCTACCTATGCTGAAAAAGTGACGGAATTGAATTCCCGTCTCTTCGATCTTCTCGAAGAAACCAAGGGCATGGAAATGCCGATCGGGCGGGACCGAGGGACCAAGTTCCTGCACCGGAAAGAAGGTGGTCCGTCCGCTACGAAGTTCCCGGAGTGGTTCTATCGCCAACCTGATCCGCCTGCGCAGTAGCAATTTTTCATTCGACCAGCGGCCGGAATGGTGTTTACGATTGAGAAGTTCAACCACTCACATTCATGAAGACATCCTTTCTCCTGATTCTCGCCCTCATTGCTGTCAGCCCAATCTTCACCAGCTGCCAGACCACCAAAAACGATGAAGCTCGTTCCGAGGGTATCTCCGGTGAAGGTGTCGGAATGACGCGTGATGATGTCTACAACTGGCAGGACCGCACTTTCCGTCAGCTCGCTTACTGAACAGGGGTTGCTCCAGGGCCTGACAGGGTTAGGTCATTGACTGGACCCTGTTGCACAAAAAAGGCCGCTCGGAGTTCTCCGATGCGGCCATTTTTTGTAGATTCAGACATCCAAGATCCAAGATCCAAGATCCAAGATCCAAGATCCAAGATCGCGGGCTTCGATCGCCCTTAAACCGCTTCGCGAACTTTGATCATCGCGTCGAGAATCGTGTTCCAGGTCTCGGGTGTTTCCAGAGTTGCGTTGGGGAACATACAGCCATCCCAGCAAATGTGCTCGATGCCGCGGTCGGCGTAGTCTTTGAGCCAGTAGGTTGCGCAGCGAGTGATATCGAGCTTTCCATTCGGATCGTCAGCCGGACAGTGCTTGCCGGTCTTGTCGTGGCTTCCCGCGCCGTGGACAGTTCCGTCGTTCTGGGCGACGTGAAAGTCGATCGTCCAGGGACGAAGCTTCTCAGTCATTTCCTCGTAGGCAGCGTAGAATTCGTCTTCTGAATAGCCCTCCTGAAGCAGAGCGTGCTCCGGAGCATTGTAGCCGAGCAGGTAAAGGTAGGTGTGGGCAAGGTCAGCCTGGAAACCAAGTGTCTCGGGCATGCCAACTTCCTCGAGGAGGTCGAGCATATCTTTCCAACTGTGCATTCCAGCCCAGCAGATTTCTCCTTCGGCGGCAAGGCGTTCACCGTGGTCAGCTGCAATCTTGGCAGCTTCTCGAAAGGTCTCCGCAATGCGCTTGGTATTCGCGGTAGGACCCTCCTTCCATTTCTCTACGCCAAACTCGGCGGAGTCGATGCGAATGACACCGCGCTTTCTCACGCCGTGATCGTTAAAAACACCTGCGATACGACAGCCAACTTTGACCGCTTCGAGAAACTTCGCACGTGACTCATCGTCGCCCATGGCGGAATCTCCCACAGTACCCGGCCAGACAGGAGCAACGAGGGAACCCACATCAAATCCGAATCCAGCAATCTGGTCTGCGATTTTACACAGCTCATCGTTACTCGCTTCCGGATCGGTGTGCGGGTGAAAGAGGAAGTAGTCGATTCCGTCGTATTTTTGACCGTTGACTTCAGCGCCAGCGGTGAGCTCGAGCATGCGCTCAAGAGAGATGGGCGGTTCCTGACCCTCTTCGTCGCCTTTTCCGACGAGTCCGGGCCACATGGCGTTGTGCAGTTTCAGTGATGACATGATGAGAGAGATTGGGGGTTGTAGATGAGAAGAAAATACATGATCGGCCGATCAGGGCAAGACGGAAGCGCTGTCGAATGTATCGACTTTCGCCAATTTCGTATGGCGAATTAACCACAATTCACACGGATTAAGGGCACGGGGAGATGTTGACTTCATCCCGGCCTTAGCGGACCTTGCCGCCCGTTTGCTCAGCGACCAAAACAGCTGGCTGCGGCTATTTGAAACCTCCTGTCTACGATAATGAACATCATCAAATCCCTTTTCATCACCGGAACACTCGCCCTCGGACTCACGATGTCGGCACAGGCCGGACCTAAAGTCGTCATTTCGACCAGCGAAGGCGACATCACTTTGGAATTGAATGAAGAGAAAGCACCGAAGACGGTCGCGAATTTTCTCAGCTATGTGAAGGATGGTTTTTTCGACAGCACCGTTTTCCATCGGGTCATCAAAGGCTTTATGATCCAGGGCGGTGGTTTTGTTCTCGAGGAAAGTGGCGAGATCAAGCAGAAGCCAACGAAAGCTCCTGTCGAGAACGAGGCGAAGAATGGCCTCAAAAACGCAAAGGGAACCATCGCGATGGCACGGACCAGTGATCCCCACAGTGCGACGGCCCAGTTCTTTATCAATCATGGTGATAACTCAAACCTTGATTACCCCTCCTTCGATGGCTGGGGATACGCTGTTTTCGGAAATGTGACGGAAGGCATGGATGTGGTAGAGAAAATTGCCAATGCTTCCACCGGCATGAAGACGCTCACGACCAAAGGCGGAAAAGCGCCGATGAAAGACGTGCCCGAGAAAAATATTGTTATCAAATCGATTAAAGTCACTGATTAAGGAAGAAGAATCGAAGCCTTACCCAATTTATGAGTGAAAATAGTGAAAGTCTGCCGCGTGTCTTTTTTGACATGGAAGCAGACGGAGAAAAAGTCGGGCGGATCGTCATGGAACTCCGTTCTGACGTCGTCCCGAAAACTGCTGAGAACTTCCGTTGCCTTTGCACCGGGGAAAAAATGGTCAGCTACAAGGGGAGCCCTTTTCATCGTGTGATTCCTGATTTCATGTGTCAGGGCGGTGATACCACCCGTGGTGATGGAACCGGAGGCCAGTCGATCTACGGAACCAAGTTTGAAGATGAAAATTTTGAATTAAATCACACCGGTCCCGGTATTCTCAGCATGGCCAACGCCGGTCCGAACACAAATGGCTCACAGTTTTTCATCTGCACCGCAAAGACGGAGTGGCTTGATGGACACCACGTCGTGTTCGGAAGTGTCGTCGAAGGCATGGATGTGGTTGAAACACTGGAAGGCCTTGGAAGCCGCAGTGGAAAGACTTCGAAAGAAATCATCGTTGCTGATTGTGGCCAGCTCTAAGCGAAACGAATTCAATGAGCCGCCCCACCTTTTTCGCTCCTCGCGAAGCAAGGTCGGGGCGGTTTTGTTTTGGAGTGCGGGATGAATAACTCCACGGAATACGACAGCGTAATCATTGGAGCGGGACCGAATGGTCTCGCTGCAGCTATCAGGCTTGCTCAGGAAGGGCGAAAAGTTTTCGTGGTAGAGGGGCACGAAACGACGGGCGGGGGAACTCGCACTTCGGAACTGACCTTGCCGGGATTTCGCCACGATGTTTGTTCGGCGGTTCATCCGATGGGATTGGCTTCGCCCTTTCTGCAGACGCTTCCGCTCGGCGATTATGGGCTCGAGTGGATTCATCCCGATTTGCCGCTGGCGCATCCATTGGAGGGTGGGGATGCGGCAGTGATGGCACGGTCTGTAGACGAGACTTCCGATAGATTAAACGAGCAGGCAGCCGCTGCGTATCGTCGAGTGTTTGCTCCGCTTGTGCCGCTTTGTGACGAGATTATTGAAGATCTATTGGCCCCACCCAAAATCCCGAAGCACCCGCTTGCGGTAACGCAATTTGGATTGCGCGTTCTCCCGGCTGCGCTCGATGCTGCCCGCTTGTGGTTTTCCGATGAAAAGGCTCGGGCCTTGCTAGCAGGAAACGCGGCTCACTCAATTCTGCCGCTTGATCGACCTCTCGCGACAAATGCGGTGGGCCTGATGCTGATGCTGGTCGGGCATGCCTACGGATGGCCAATTGCGAAAGGGGGATCCCAGGCGATTACCGATGCCATGGTCAGTCACCTGCGCAAACTCGGCGGTGAAGTGGAAACGGGTAGATGGGTAGGGGCGATTGACGAACTCCCTGCTGCTTCCTCGTATGTCTTTGATACTTCAACTAGCGCGATGGCTCGAATTGCCGGCGATCGTCTACCAGATGTGTTTCGTAAAAAGCTGAATCGGTTCCGCCATGGGCCGGGAATCTTCAAGATCGACTATGCTCTCAGTGATCCCGTTCCGTGGACCAATTCCGACTGCCGCCGTGCCGGAACGGTTCACGTCGGTGGTTCTCTCGATGAAATCGTGCGTTCCGAACGTGAGATGTGGGAGGGGATTCACAGCGATGAACCCTTTGTGCTGACATCTCAGCCAACCGTGAGTGATCCGAGCCGAGCGCCGGAAGGAAAGCATGTCTTCTGGGCCTATTGTCATGTCCCGGCAGGATCCGAACTGGATCGAACCGAGGCAATCGAAAGACAGGTCGAACGATTTGCTCCCGGTTTTCGGGACTGCGTGCTTGAGAGGAACACGATGAATTGCGCTGACTACGAGGCCTACAACCCGAACCTGATTGGAGGGGATATCGTCGGCGGAGTGACCGATTGGCGACAGTTGCTGACCCGCCCTGTGGTTTCCCTGCGCCCTCACACAACACCTGACCCGGAGATTTTTCTCTGCTCTTCGTCAACGCCGCCAGGCGGCGGAGTGCATGGAATGGGGGGCTTTTGGGCGGCTGAATCGGTCATCGACCGAACGTCGAACGGTCGAGCGCAGCGCGTCACGTGAGTAAATCTTTCACGACGTGCCCGTGAAAATTCGTAAGACGCATTTCGAGGCCCTGGCTTCGGAAAGTGAGGCGCTCATGGTTGAACCCTAACAAGTGCAGAATCGTCGCGTTCAAATCTTGGACATGAACAGGATTGTCGACGGCGTTGAAACCGAGACCGTCTGTCTTTCCGTGAACATATCCGAATTTCACTCCGCCGCCGACCATCCACTGGTGAAGGCATTGGGGTGGTGGTCGCGCCCTACCAAGAGACCTTTGGCGGGGAGCAAAATCGGGAACGCTAGGAATCACGAATCGATTCAGACCATCTTCCGATACCTAACAAGGTATTTTCGTAGACCCAACAGGGTTAGATCGGTGACCTAAACCCTATTGATTCGCTTACGAAAACAGTCCAAACGGAATCGCAACCCCGATTAGAAAGGCAAAGAATCCCAGGGCGACTCCAAGAAAGCAGAGTCCCGATAGGATGGCCGCAGCTCCGACGGCGAATTCATAGAGTTGGTTGCGAAAAGTTGCTTTTGTCGGCGTGACTTGGTGACTGTCGCATTCGATACGAGTGAGTTCGGCGACCAATTGGGGAGAACAGATATCGATGTCAGAGACGATGTCGCGGAAGCACGGGGCGGCAGACTTCTCTTCTTCACTGTCCTTCGATGGGCGCAGCCGAACTGTCAGTTCTCCTATTTCCCACGCTACACTACGGCTCTTTTCCGCCGAGTGTTTCATCTCGGCGAATACTTTGTCGTCTGAACTGTCTGTGTTGTGTAGGAACAGGAGTAGCGGTGAACTATCCGTGTTCATCCGACGAGAGTAATAAAGTCCGGATATCTTACAAGGTAAATTTGTAACAAAACTTACGCAGTATTGCACGGCTATGACGAGGCAGAAACGGAATGGCTACGCTCTTCGTTGCGGCGCCGTTGTTCATCGACAATTCGGCCACCCCAGATACGCAATTTCTCAAACCCAAAAAGCATCACGCCGACGCTGGCGAGAGAAACGGCAAGTCCGATTGGTCCGAGCGCGACTCGCTCGTTCCAGCAAGTCCAGATGAATTGGCCGACACACAGCGCGGCAACAAATAAAAGGGTTGGCTTTCTCCCAATCAGTTCGACAGCGAAAACTCCGAGAGGTGCTCCGAGTGCCACGATGGGCGCAGCAGCGAGCCAGTTTTCATAGACGCCGGGCTGCACTCCTGATGTGAGAATTTTGGCAACAATTCCGACCACGGACCCGAATGCCATGATGATGACAGAGGACGGAATCGCAATCTTGAGATCGGCTCGGCAGAGCAGGACTAAGATGGTGTAGAGCGCCATGTCGACGCCCACTCCCGTTACGGAGACTATGGTGAGGCCGGATATCAGCCCAACGGCGAGGCCGACGTTGCGATCCCAGTGTTCGTCGAACTCCGTCATGCCTTCGTGACCTGCAATTTCGCCGATTCTCCAGAGATGCAGCAGCCCGAAGCCGGCCCAGACGACGGCGAACGCCAGCTTGATCCAGAGCGAGGGGATCAGCGGAGCAAACCAGACGACTCCAACAGGAACGGCAATGAGAATGCCGATGGCGGCTCCTTTCATCATCGCCCAGGCAAGGGGCTGTCGGCGGACAAAAATCAATATCGCGGCACTGGTCATGCCAATCGCCTGAACCGCAAAGCTAAAGTCCCGCCCAAGTTCGGCTGACTCTTTGAAAAGGAGAACGAGAATGGGGAATCCGACTGTGCCGCCACCCATCGGCGTCGATCCTGCCGCGTAGCTTCCCACCGCCATCGCTAGGGCGATGGCCCAGTGTTCGACTACATCGCTCCAACGGTCGTGCGCGAAAACGAGCCACGACCAGACGGTGTAGAAAAGAACTAGCCAGAGAAGCCAGATCCAGATTGGGCGTCGACGCGGGGGGAGGAGACTCATGCCATCAGTAAAACGGTCAACCGGTCAACCGGTGGGGCTGCCGGGGCTGCGACCCGTCAATCGACGCCATTGGCTACGCTCCCAGACCGGGAATGGATTCCGAGCGAGGTGTTTCGCGAAAATTACTTCGCGAAGGTCGGCCAGAATTCTTTCTTTTTCTCAAGGGGATACTCTGGCTGGTGGCTGTTGTCGTCGTAGTGGACGCGCAGATCCTCGAGCTTTTTCTTCATTGCATCCACAAGTTCCTTGTCGGCGGTTTCGTAAATATTGGTAAGTTCGTCAGGGTCTTTCTCGAGGTCATACATTTCCCACTGCTCGCCGAACTGGTAGAACTTCATCAGTTTGTAGCGATCTGTGCGGATGCCGTAGTGGCGCGGCACCATGTGGACGCTAGGATACTCGTAGTAGTGGTAGTAGACCGCGTCGCGGAATTTGCCTTCCTGCTCTTTCTTGAGAAGGGGAACGAGAGATTTGCCCTGGATGTCGTCCGGGATATCGGCTCCAGCCATCGCAAGAAAGGTCGGGGCGTAGTCGATGTTCTGAACGAGCTCCATATTCACCGATCCTCCATCCGTTACGCCAGGCCAGTTGACGATGAGTGGCATTTTGAAAGACTCCTCATACATCCAGCGCTTGTCATACCAACCGTGGTCTCCAATGTAGAATCCCTGGTCGGAAGAGTAAATGACGACGGTGTTGTCATCGAGTTCGAGTTCGGCAAGCACATCGCGGAGGCGTCCGACACTTTCATCGACGCCTTTCACGCAGCGGAGGTAGTTTTTCGCGTAGCGCTGGTACTTCCAGCGAACGAGGTCGTCACCGCTGAGGTTCGCTTTGTGAAAAGATTCATCCTTTGGCCCATACGCATCGCGCCAGGCTTTGACTTGGGCAGGAGACATGCGCTGCAGGTTTCGGTAGGCCGATTTGTCAGTCTTCAATTCCTTGTCGTCATCGAAGCCAGGTGTCAGGTCGAGGAAAAGGTCATGATTGATGTGCATGTGGCCATCAACCTCGAGTTCCTGGTATTTCGCTGCGAGCGTGTTGTCTTCCCATTTGTCGAAAAGCGTTGTCGGCTCTGGCATCTCGATATCGTCATAAAGATGGAGATGGCGTTCAGCAGGCATCCAGTTCCGGTGGGGAGCTTTGTGCTGCACCATCAGCATGAAAGGTTTTCCGTCTTCGCGCTTCTCCTTCAGCCACTTGACGGCGAGATCAGTAACGACGTCGGTGCAATGCCCGTCGATGCGCTTTTTGCCTTCAGGCGTGATGAAATCGGGATTGTAGTAAAGGCCCTGGCCCGGGAGCACCATCCAGTCGTCATATCCCTGGGGATGTCCTTTCAGGTGTGACTTGCCGTAGAGAGCGGTCTGGTAGCCGGCCCTCTTGAGTAGCTTGGGAAAAGTCTGTTGGTTCCAGTCGAACGAATTCCCATTGTTCATGAAACCGTTCTTGTGGCTGTGTTTTCCGGTCTGAATCACCGCGCGACTCGGGCCGCAAATCGAGTTGGTGCAGAAGCTGTTCTGGAAAAGCATTCCTTCGGCAGCGAGCTCGTCAATCTCGGGAGTGGGGTTGACGGATTTGAGCCATCCATTGTAGGCACCAATCGCGTGAGGTGCGTGATCGTCGGAAAAAACGAAGACAATGTTGGGT
>Ga0055584_100000688_pt1 | contig 32169 bp, 33 predicted proteins | sample OSDHelmetaG_FD_58716 | JGI IMG/M metagenome (GOLD analysis project Ga0055584, IMG submission 58716) | Pelagic marine sediment microbial communities from the LTER site Helgoland, North Sea, for post-phytoplankton bloom and carbon turnover... | ecosystem: Environmental > Aquatic > Marine >... | reverse complement strand
TATAGGAATGGGTACAGTTCCCATTCAAAAGGCGGTATCGGAGAGAATTATGTACGCGGTAATAGAGAGCGGTGGTAAGCAACACAGAGTCGAGGAAGGCGAAATTCTTCGGCTGGAGAAATTGGAAGCCGCTACTGGGGAAAAAGTCAGTTTCGACAATATTCTGATGGTTGGCGAAGGCGAGTCTGTCAAGATCGGCACGCCCTATGTGGAAGGTGGCCAGGTCACTGCCGAGGTAGTGAAGCAGGGTCGAGCCGACAAGGTCACGATCATCAAGTTCAATCGTCGCAAGCATTCACGCAAGCAACAAGGTCATCGTCAGTGGTTTACCGAAGTCAAGATCACTGGAATTAAGGCGTAAGACCGGGAGTTAGGAAATGGCACATAAGAAAGCAGGTGGTAGTACTAATAACGGTCGCGATTCGATATCGAAGCGACTAGGCGTCAAACTATTCGGTGGCGAGACGGCGACGGCTGGAAACATCATCGTGCGTCAGCGCGGCACGCGTTTCCACCCCGGTGAAAATGTAGGCTGTGGCAAGGATCACACTCTGTTCGCCAAGGCGGACGGCGTCGTAAAATTTGCCGTTAAGGGCCCGAATAACAGAAAATTCGTGAGCATCGAAGTCGCTTAACAAGGCAGCTAGTTAGTCAAAAGCCTCGTCATTCGACGGGGCTTTTTTGTTTATGCAGCTCGGATTCTCGAGCGGCGATTGAAACGGGCCGAGTCCATCGGATTATAAATGTGCTGCACACAAGGTTGAGGCAAGCGTGAAATTTGTAGACGAAGCAGAGATTACTGTCGAGGCAGGCAACGGAGGGAAGGGTTGCCTGAGTTTTCGTCGCGAGAAATACATCGAGCGCGGCGGTCCCGATGGTGGTGACGGCGGCGACGGCGGCAGCGTGTACATACAGGCCGATGCCGCGCTCAATACGCTGGTGGATTTCCGCTTCCAGCCCCGCTATCGTGCGCAGAACGGCCAGTCGGGTCAGGGCAGGAACTGCACCGGTAGGGGCGGCGATGATCTGCTGATCAAGGTGCCGGTGGGCACCACCATCATCGATGTGAATACCGAGGAACTGATCGCGGACCTTAGGGTGCCGGATCAGCCGGTCATGGTGGCGAAGGGCGGCTTTCACGGCCTCGGCAATACGCGCTTCAAGTCGAGCACGAACAGGGCGCCGCGCAAGACCACGAGCGGCACCGAGGGCGAGTTTCGAAAGCTGCAGCTGCAGCTTCGCCTCGTAGCCGATGTGGGGCTGCTCGGCTTCCCCAACGCGGGCAAGTCCACCCTGATTCGCTCGGTCTCGGCGGCGACGCCGAAGGTCGCAGATTATCCCTTTACCACGCTGGTGCCGAACTTGGGTGTGGTAAGTCTGGGCATGGAGCGCAGCTTCGTCATGGCCGATATTCCGGGATTGATCGAGGGCGCCTCCGAGGGCGCGGGACTGGGCTTTCGCTTCCTGAAGCACCTCTCTCGAACGCGGCTGCTGCTGCATCTGGTCGATGCGCTGCCGGTCGATGGCAGCGATCCCATCGACAACGCCGAACAGATCATCACCGAGCTGCAAAAGTTTAGTCCCACGCTGGCAGAGAAAGAGCGCTGGCTCGTGATCAACAAGGTAGACCTGCTCGACGACGAGTCTCTGCAGAAGCTGCGCGAAGGCCTCAGCGAGCGCCTCGGCTGGGAAGGCGAGATCCATGAGGTCTCGGCGCTGAATAAGGAAGGTTGCCAGGCGCTGTGCGACGCTCTTATGCTCTCCATCGAAGCGCATCGACTCAGCCTGGCGGAGGATGAAGACTACCGGGCGTCGCTATCCGAGAAGGAGGCAGCTATGGCTTTCGAGATTCGCCGTAGCATCGAGAACTCCAAGCCGGCTAAGCGCAAGGAAGAAGACCTGTTAGATGACGATTGGGAAGAGTAAGTAGGCAGCTGATGCGAGAAAGGATTACACAATCGAAGCGCTGGGTAGTGAAGGTGGGCAGCTCGCTCGTCACTAACAACGGGCGCGGCCTGGACCTGAATGCCATCGAAGATTGGGCGGGCCAGCTAGTCGCGATGCAGAAGCTCGGCATCCAGGTGGTGTTGGTGTCTTCCGGCGCCGTAGCGGAGGGCGTAGCCAGGCTCGAGCTTAAATCCCGCCCGAAGCAGGTACAGCTGCAGCAGGCCGCCGCCGCGGTTGGCCAGATGGGCCTGATTCAGGCCTACGAGACCTGCTTCATGCGCCATGGCGTGCACGCGGCACAGATTCTTTTGAGCCACGACGACCTCTCCGATCGCACTCGCTATCTCAATGCCCGCGGCACGCTGACTACACTTTTGACCATGGGCGTGGTGCCGGTGGTCAACGAGAACGATACGGTAGCCACCGCCGAGCTCTGCTTCGGCGACAACGACACGCTCGCCGCGCTGGTCGCTAATCTTATCAACGCCGACGTGATGCTTATCCTCACCGACCAGGACGGGCTGTTCGACGCCGACCCACGCAGTAACGCGGATGCGAAACTGGTGAATAGCGCCGCCGCCCTGGACGGCAGTCTGAGCGCCATGGCGGGCGAGGGCAGCAGCCTGGGCAGAGGCGGCATGACAACGAAGATCTCGGCGGCACGCCTGGCCTCGCGCTCGGGCACCAATACGCTGATCGCAAACGGGCGTGAGCAACAGGTGTTATCCCGCCTGCTCGCCGGCGAGGAGATTGGCACCCTGCTGTATACGGAGAACGAGCCGGTAACCGCGAAGAAGCAATGGCTCGCGAGTCAGCGCATGCTCAAGGGCAGCGTGGAATTGGATGAAGGTGCGGTGAAGGTCTTAAAGGAATCCGGTCGCAGCCTGTTGGCGGTGGGCGTCGTTGCGGCGAAGGGCATTTTCGCGCGCGGTGACGTCGTCGCCTGCCTGGATACGACAGGGCGCGAGATCGCCCGCGGCCTGGCGAACTACAGCAGCGGCGAGATCGAACAGATCAAGGGCCGAAGCAGCGAGAGCATCGCGCAGATTCTTGGCTACGCCGGAGAGGCGGAGATTATCCACCGCGACAACCTGATGCTGAGCGACTGAGTTGGCCTGGCTGATTCGCAGGCAGAAAAAAACCGGCTGATGCCGGTTTTTTTGCAGTCGATCAGGCCTACTTGAGCGCCTTGACCGCCGTATTTAGTCGGCTCTTGTGCCGCGCGGCCTTATTCTTGTGAATAATGCCTCTATCTGCCATGCGATCGATGACCGGTACGGCCTCGTTATAGGCTTCGACTGCCTTCGCGTGGTCGCCGCCTTCGATGGCCGCGTCTACTTTCTTGATGTGCGTGCGTACCATGGATCGGAATGATGCATTGTGACGACGACGTACTTCACTCTGTCTTGCACGCTTGCGGGCTTGTGGAGAATTAGCCAATTGGAGCTCCTTAATTGCACTAGATCGGTCATCTAGTCGTTTATTTCGTTTGTTTCGATAGAACGAGGACCGCTTCGCCCCCGATTTCAGAGCGCGACACTATGCCGCTTTCACTGCTTGATGTCAATAGCGGGAAAATCGGCGATTCTGGCCTAAGCCCTTAACAATATTCAACTTATTGCCGATTGCCTCCGATCGCGTGATAATCGCTTCTCAGCAGCAATGACAGCGTCAAGGCTAAAACCCAATGAGTGATTCTCACTCGAGCAGCGACCCACATCCCCAGAGCGACCAGCCCAAAGAATCCAGCCTACTGAGAGCCAGTGGTGTCACCGGTTCGATGACGATGGTGTCTCGCGTTCTGGGATTAGCGCGGGACGTGGTAATCGCGCGCGTATTCGGTGTAAGCGATGGTGCCGACGCCTTCTTCCTCGCCAATAAGATCCCGAACTTCATGCGGCGCCTGTTCGCCGAAGGGGCCTTTAACCAGGCCTTCGTGCCGGTATTGTCCGAGTACCGAAGCAACAAGTCCCACGCCGAGGTACAGGGGCTGATCGATGCCGTGGCCGGTAGCCTCGGCGGCTTCCTGTTGCTGCTAACCGCGGTCGCCGTGGTGGTGGCGCCGCTGCTAGCGGTTCCACTGGCCTACGGCTTTACCGACGAGCCCGCCAAGTTCTCCCTGTTCATCGAGATGCTAAGAATTACCTTTCCCTATCTATTGCTGATCTCCATGACGGCCCTGTGTGGATCTATTTTAAACAGCTACTCCCGCTTCGCGGTTCCCGCGATCACGCCAGCCCTGTTGAATGTCTCGCTGATCACCGCCTCCTTCCTACTCGTGCCCTATATGCGCGTGCCCGAACTCGCGCTGGCCTGGGGCGTACTGATCGCGGGCGTGGCGCAGCTGCTGTTCCAATTGCCCTTCCTAGCACGCATGCGGCTGATGCCAGTACCCAGACTCAATAGCCAGCACGAGGGCGTGACGCGCATTAAGAAGCTGATGGTGCCCGCTCTGTTCGGCGTGTCCGTGAGTCAGATCAATCTGCTCTTCGATACCTTCATCGCCTCGCTGCTGGTAGCGGGCAGTGTCTCCTGGCTCTATTTTTCCGACCGGCTGATGGAGCTGCCTCTGGGTACGTTCGGCATCGCGATCGCGATCGTGGTGCTGCCCAGTCTCTCGCGCAAACACGCGCAGGCCTCGCTGGCCGAGTTCTCCGAGACGCTGGACTGGGCCTTCCGCTTGGTCGTATTGATAGCAATACCCGCGGCGCTCGCGCTGATCGTGATCGCGGAGCCGCTGCTGGTGACCCTGTTCCAGAATAGTAATTTCGACGAGGTCGATGTAGTACGCTCCGCTGGCAGCCTGAAGGCCTATGCGCTCGGGTTGATCGCCTTCATGGCGATCAAGATATTCGCGCCGGGTTTCTATGCGCGGCAGAATACGAGCACGCCGGTGAAGATCGGTGTGATCGCCATGGCGAGCAATATGGTGATGAATCTGGTGTTCTTCCTGGCGGGTCTCGCTCACGTTGGGCTCGCGCTGGCGACGAGCCTCGCGGCGTACTTGAACGCGGGTCTGCTGCTGCGCGGTTTGCAGCGCGAAGGCGTATTCACTTTTCAGGCGGGCTGGGGAATATTCCTGCTCCGCGTCCTGATGGCGAATGGCCTGATGGTCTATTTCCTGCACAGTTATTCCGGCGATTGGCAGACTTGGTTGGACTGGACCGCGCTGCAGCAGATAGCGCGGCTGGCCATACTGGTGCTGGGCGGGATGGCGCTGTATACCGCCGTGCTGTTCGGCGCGGGCCTGCGCTGGCGCCATATCTACCGATGATGACCGGGACGCAGACGAACGCGTACAGCGACTGTGACGTACGCGATGGAATATGCGACACAGATGAGTAAGATGAAGAAGGTCTACAGCACCGAGATACTGGCGAACGCGTGGAATATCCGAAACGTGTTGCAGCAACACGATATCGAGGCTGAGGTGAGAAACGAGAATCTGTTCTCGGTCTCTGGCGAGGTGCCGTTTATCGAATGCATGCCCGAGGTTTGGGTGAAGTCTCTCTACGCCGCTCGTGCCGAGCAGATCATTGCCCAGACCCAGAACCCTGACGAGGAGGAGGGCCCAGATTGGCGCTGTCTCGAATGCGGGGAATCGAATTGCAGTAATTTCGCTGTCTGTTGGAACTGTCAGGGCAGCGAGGCGGAAACTGGCGCATGATTAGAAGCCTGACCATTACAACCCTGCTCACGCTGCTGCCGCTGTCGGCATTGGCGGAGTGCGTGGTGCTGCTGCACGGTCTGGGTCGGCTCTCAAACTCCATGGGCGAGCTCGAGACGAAGTTGGTGCCAGCCGGTTACCGGGTTGCGAATATTTTCTACCCGTCACGCAGCCACACAATCGATGTGCTGGCCGAGGATGCCATAGGCCGTGGCCTCGCTGAGTGCCGTGCGCAGGGCGACGGCAGCATACATTTTATCACCCATTCCCTCGGCGGAATCCTGCTGCGCTATTATCTGCAGGAGCAGCAGATCGATGAGCTGGGCCGGGTCGTGATGTTAGGCCCGCCGAATCAGGGCAGCGAGCTCGTCGATGGCCTGCTGCCATTGCCGGGCTTTCGCTTCTTCACCGGCCCGACGGGAGTGGCGCTTGGCACGGGTGAGGACAGCGTTCTCAATAGCCTGGGGCCAGTTGAGTTCGATCTCGGCGTGATCGCCGGTAGCAGCAATATTAACCCGATCGAATTCCTCTTTATCGACGGACCCAGCGATGGCATCGTCTCGATAGAGAGTACCAAGGTGCAGGGCATGCGGGCGCACATCGTCTTGCCGGTGACTCACACATTCATGATGCGCAACAACGAAGTGATCGACAACGCGATTCACTACCTGAAGACCGGGGCCTTTATGGCCGAGTCTGCGCAGGAATAGCCTCAAGGACAGAAGATGCTAAGCAAATTGCTTCATCCCAATCAACTTACTGCGGCTGCCGAGCTGGGCCTCACTGCGAGCGAGTTCGACTCGGTGCCGGCGGCGATCGAGGCGATAGAGGCGAAGCTGGGCGAACGCGCGCTGCAATCGCGCAGCCGGTGGTTCGTGATCAGCGTGCTGAGATTCCTGCGGAAGGGGAAGTGGACCGAGCTAGACGCTAGCGGCCTGGATGAAGCGCGACAGCGGGAACTGGCCGAGCAATGCTTGGCGGTTACCGGCTTCGCGGCGTCGCTCAAGAGCGTCACCAAGGATCATCGAAGCAGGTTTCGCATCGTCGGCTTCGCCAGTAGCAAGAACATAGAGCGCGGCGTACTGGCCAAGGGCACGAAGGCATTCAAGATAGCGAGCTCGGTGCTCAGCGAGGCGGGCCTTGCTAGCCAGCGAGCCGCGCCGTCGCCGCGGAAGAAGGCAACGGCAGTGGCGGCTAGCGAGTCATCGGATGCGGAGAAGTCGGTGGTAGCACGACGTGCCCAGCGTCGCGGCTTCTCGGCCCAGGGGCCGACGCCTGCTTCGGCTGCTGCGCAGAAGGCGACCGAATTCAATCAGTCGCTGACCATGAGCGAGGAAGAGTTCGCGGAACTGGATGCCGCGCTGAACAAGCCCGATATCGAGGTCACGCAACAGAACTGGGAAGATCAGGGCAGGGAGGATCGCATGAGCCGAGCTCTGGGTGTGCTCGCCGGTCTCGGTTTCTTCGTGTTCGTCGCCCTATTGTTTCTCTAGGCTAGCTAGGCGCGCGACATAAACTTCCCGGTAACGGTGTTAACCTTGATTATTTCCCCCGGCGAGAGGTATTCCGGCACCTGTATCTCCAACCCCGTTGAGAGCGTTGCGGTCTTGCTCCTGTTCGTAGCCGAAGACCCGGTGACAGCTGGCGGCGTATCGACTATCTCGAGATTCACCGATTGCGGCAGCTCGATGCCTAGTAAGTTGCCGTCCATGATGAGCGCGATGATGTCTTCTTGCTGCTCCACTAAGTATTCGATCTGACCCTCTAGTTGGTCGGCATCGATCGCGTATTGGCTATAGTCTTCGGTGTTCATAAAGACGTAGCTATCGCCATCGATATACGAATACTGGACGCCGACACGCATGCAGTCGGCCTCTTTCAACAGGTCGTCGCCCTTGAACGATGAGTCCAGTTTCTGATGCGTCTGCAAATTGTTAAAGCGTACCTTGTATAGCGTGGCCGCACCTCGCGAGGAGGGACTCTTGCTCTCTAACTGTTTGACGATGTGAGGAGCGCCGTCAATCTCGACGATCATTCCGCGTTTTAATTCGCTGGCTTTTGGCACGTAGACATTCCTGATTGTTTGTAGGCTGGGCGATTGTGCGAGGCCCCGTGGCGCGACACGCAAGAGAATCTACAGAATAGTCCAGGCGCTGTAAATAGCGAGGGCTCTCCGGCCCCGCTGCAACGCCGTTAGCTGCATAGGGCTTTGATTGTGGCGGCTTTTACACCATAATCCGGAATCCGCAAAAGAAGCAGCAAGGTTTCGACATGTCAGACCCTATTAGAGAGATCGATAATCTACACATCATCGGGCACGAAGAGTTGCCGTCTCCCGCTACATTGAAGGCCGAACTCGCCCTGACCGGCAATGCGTTGAAGACAGTGAGCGCCGGTCACCGCGCCGTGAAGGGCATACTCGCCCACGACGACCCACGCTTGATCGTGGTCGTTGGCCCCTGTTCCATACATAGCCCAGAAGAAGCGCTGGAGTACGCGCGCCGCCTGAAGCCTCTCGCCGATGAGTTGGCGCAGGAACTGCTAATCATCATGCGCGTCTATTTCGAGAAGCCGCGCACATCGATCGGCTGGGAAGGCTTGATCTACGATCCCCATCTCGATGGCAGCCACAAGATCGACCACGGGCTGCACATCGGCCGCCGCCTGATGCTCGATATTGCGGAGATCGGACTGCCGATTGGCATCGAGGCGCTGGACCTGATCTCGCCGCAGTATCTGCAAGACTGCGTGAGCTGGACGGCCATCGGCGCACGCACCACGGAGTCGCCGACTCATCGCAAGCTGGCCAGCGGTATCTCCTCCGCGGTGGGTTTCAAGAACAATGTGGACGGCGGGCTCATGGTGGCGGTCAACGCGATTCGTTCCGCCTCGGCCACGAATAGCTTTATCAGTGTGACGGAAGAGGGCAAGGTTGCCATGTTCCGAACCGAGGGCAATCCACACTGCCACGTCATTCTGAGAGGGGGCAAGTCACCCAATTATGACGCCGCTAGCGTACAAGCCTGTGAGAAAGAATTGCAGAAGGCAGGCTTGGACGAGAATATTATGATCGATTGCAGTCACGGCAACTCCAACAAGGATCATAAGAATCAGCAGCTGGTTATGGATGCCGTTGCCGAGCAGATTCGAGCGGGCAATAAGTCCATCATAGGTGTCATGATTGAGAGTAATCTGGAAGAGGGCAATCAGCCGATCCCGGACGACCTCGCCGACCTGAAATACGGCGTGTCCGTTACCGATGCCTGTATTGATTGGGCTACTACGGAGACTATGCTGCGGGAGTTCGCTACTTCGATTTCCGAGTCGTTGAAGACGCGGGCCAAGTAGAAGAATTGATACTTTGAGGTGCGCGGCTGGTCTTGTTGGGTCGTAGTCTGGTGACGGACGCGAATCTGGCATCCACTGCCGCGACTCGCCGTGAATCCATCCGTGGGGGCGGGCGCCAGCGTCCCTGCTGGCGACGGTCGCGTCAGTGCATACCAAATTCGCGTCTTCGGAGTAAGTGCAAGCCGACGACTTGCCGATGTAGCAATAGAGTTAGGCTTGGATTACCTTTGCCAGGCTCTCTGCCAGATACTCGATGTTATTGTCGTTGATACCAGCGACGTTGATGCGGCTGGAATTGACCAGGTAGACGCTGTAGTCGTTCACCAGCGACTGCACCTGGTCGACGTTCACACCGAGGAAGGAGAACATGCCTTTCTCGCGTTCGATGAAACTAAAATCTCTGTCTATTCCAATCGATTGAATCTGCTTGACGAACTGCGCGCGCAGGGAGTTGATGCGATCGCGCATCTGCGTGAGTTCCGCATCCCATTCCGTGCGCAGGGCATCGTCGGCGAGGATTAGCTGCACGATGGCGGCGCCGTGATCGGGTGGCATGGAGTACATGGCGCGCGCGGCGGCGGCGATCTGCGTGGTGGCGACGGCGGCCGACGCCTCGTTCTCGCTGATCAGCGTCATCGCACCGGTGCGTTCGCGGTACAGGCCGAAATTCTTGGAGCAGGAGCTTACGATGATTAGCTCGGGCAGGGACTCCGCCAGCAGGCGTGTGCCGTAGACGTCTTCTTCCAGGCCGTCTCCGAGGCCCTGATAGGCGAGGTCGACGAACACGGTGAAGCCTTGCTTGAGGGCGACATCGCGTATCTGTTGCCACTGCTCTTGATTGAGGTCGGCGCCGCAGGGATTGTGGCAGCAGCCATGCAGCAGGACGACGTCGCCGCTGCCGATCTTGCTAAGACAGGCCAGCATCTCGTCGAACTTCACGCTGTGGCTGTCGTAGTCGTAGTAGGGGTATTCTTCGATCTTCAGACCGGCTGAGCCCAGCAACGGGATGTGGTTCGCCCAGGTTGGGCTGCTCACCCACACGGTCGCGTCGGAGTTGGCGGACTTGATAAATTCCGCCGCCAGCCGCAGGCCGCCGCAGCCGCCCGGAGACTGCACCGTGATGCGTCGCTTGCCTAGGCTGTCATTCAGGGTCTTGCCCAGAAGCAGCTCCGCCACTACCGCATTGTAGTCCGCGGAGCCGGTAGGGCCCACGTAGCTCTTCGATACCTGCGATTGCAGAATCCTGTCCTCGGCTTTCTTCACCGCGGTCATCACCGGCGTGTCGCCGTTCTCGTCTTTGTAGACGCCGATGCCCAGGTCTATCTTCTTGGGATTGCTGTCGGCGCGATAGCTGGCCATGAGGCCCAGGATAGGGTCGGCGGGAAGCGCTTGGAGAGATTGAAACATGGTATTTACTCTATCTTCTTTGGTGGGCTTTGAGGGTGTTTTGTAGCAGGGAGGCGCGCGTCATGGGACCCACTCCGCCGGTTACGTAAGTAATATAGGAGCACTTGTCTTTCACGTTCTCGAAATCGACGTCGCCGACGTTCCTGAACCCGGACTTCTTCGTCTCATCGGGCACGCGGGTCTGGCCCACGTCGATGACGACGGCGCCTTCCTTGACCATGTCGGCGGTGACGAATTCGGTCTTACCTATGGCCACGATCAGGATGTCGGCGCTGGCGCAGAGCGCGGCGAGGTTCTTCGTTCTGCTATGGGCGATGGTTACGGTCGCGTTGCCAGGCTTGGTGTTGCGTGACATCAGCACCGCCATCGGGGTGCCGACGATATTGCTGCGGCCCAGCACTACACAGTGCTTGCCTTCGGTATCGATCTCGTAGCGCTTTAGCAGTTCCATGATGCCGTTCGGCGTGGCGGAGATGAAGGTAGGCAGGCCGAGATTCAGGCGCCCCACGTTCTCGGGGCAGAATCCATCGACGTCTTTCGCGGGGTCGATGGCGAGGATGATCTTGTTCTCGTCGATATGCGTGGGCAGAGGGAGTTGTACGATGAAGCCATCGATGGCGTCGTCCTTGTTCAGCTCGTCCACCTTGGCCAGCAGCTCTTCCTCGCTGGCCGTGTCCTCCAGGCGAATGGTGGTGGAGTCGAAGCCCACTTCCTCGCAGTCTTTTATCTTAAAGGCGACGTAGTTCTGGGAGGCGCCATCGTTGCCGACCAGGACGGCAGCCAGGTGCGGTGCACGCTCGCCCTTGGCCTTGAGTTCGGTGACGGTCTGCGCGATCTCCTGACGAATTTGCTCCGAACAAGACTTGCCATCAAGTAGTTGCATGTAGATCTTTCCAGTGTAGTAAGGGGGCCGGCAAAGGCCCAAGTATTCTAGCGCGTAGGCGTATTCTGGCGCTGGGGGTTGCTGCTTTCGAAGTGGCAGTATGATAAACGAGAGGCCGCGCTAGCTCAAGCGTGGCGGCCCGCAGCGCCTACCACTTGCCGGTATTCTCCATACTCTTCCAAGGCTCTTGAGCGGGCAGGGGGTCGCCGCGCTGCAGCAGTTCGATGGAGATATTATCCGGCGACCGCACAAATGCCATATGGCCGTCACGCGGCGGTCGATTGATGGTCACCCCGGCCTCCATCAGTTTCTGACAGGTTTGGTAGATGTCGTCCACGGCATAGGCGAGATGGCCGAAGTTGCGTCCCTCGCCATATTCCTCGGGGTCCCAGTTATAGGTCAGCTCGATCTGCGCATCCTCGTCGCCCTCGGCGGCGAGGAAGATCAGGCTGAACCTGGCCTCCTCGAAGTCGCGTCGGCTGAGTTGTTTGAGCCCGAGATGCTCGCAGTAGAATTGCAGAGACTTGTCCAGGTCGGCTACGCGCACCATGGTGTGGAGGTATTTCATAGATTGTGTCCGCTTGTCTGATTAGACTTGTGTGTGGCTAAAATAGTACGACCGATCGAATACTCTTGCCGGCGTGCATCAGATCGAATGCCTCGTTGATATCGTCGAGTGGCATGGTGTGTGTGATTAGCGGATCGATCTCGATCTTGCCGTTCATGTACCAGTCTACGATCTTCGGTACGTCGCTACGCCCGCGCGCGCCGCCGAACGCGGTGCCCTTCCAGGCGCGCCCCGTTACCAGCTGAAACGGCCGGGTAGAGATCTCTTGGCCGGCACCAGCCACGCCGATGATGAAGGACTCGCCCCAGCCCTTGTGGCAGCACTCCAGGGCCTGACGCATGGTACTGGTATTGCCGATGCACTCGAAGGAATAGTCGACGCCGCCACCGGTCATGTCGACTATCGCCTCGGTCACGTCGTCCACGTTTTTCGGGTTGATGAAGTCGGTCATGCCGAAGTCCCGACCCAGCTGTTCGCGGTCGGGGTTTAGATCCACGCCGATGATGCGGTCGGCACCGACCATGCGTGCGCCCTGAATGACATTCAATCCAATCCCGCCGAGTCCGAATACGGCGACCGTGCTGCCCGGCTCCACCTTGGCATCGAAGGCTACCGCGCCCACGCCGGTGGTTACACCGCAGCCTATATAGCAGACCTTGTCGAAGGGAGCATCCGGGCGAATCTTCGCCAGTGCGATCTCGGGTAGCACGGTGTAGTTGGAAAACGTAGAGCAGCCCATGTAATGCAGGATGGGTTTGCCGTCTAGCGAGAAGCGGCTGCTGCCGTCCGGCATGAGTCCCTGCCCCTGGGTGGCTCGTATCGACTGACAGAGGTTGGTCTTCGGGTGCAGGCAGAAGTCACACTGGCGACACTCGGGCGTATAGAGTGGGATGACGGTGTCGCCGACGGCCAGCGAGCTCACACCGGCGCCGACCTCTACCACCACGCCCGCTCCCTCGTGTCCGAGTATGGCGGGGAACGCGCCCTCGGGATCGTCGCCGGAGAGTGTGAAGGCATCGGTATGGCAGATGCCGGTCGCCTTGATCTCGACGAGGACTTCGCCTGCTTTTGGACCCTCTAAGTCGACCTCGACGATCTCCAGTGGCTTGCCAGCCTCGAATGCAACTGCGGCGCGTGACTTCATGTGATGCTTCCTCGGTGATGCGTAGAACTGCATTGTATGAGCCCGAGCAGCATGCAGCAATACATAGACGGGACTTGTGCAAGCTGGAGCTTGCGCTACGAAGCGAGTATTATCCCACGCTGAATTCAAGCGTCAGACAGCACGGCGAGAGAAAGTTCGACTGTTTGCCAATTTCGCACCTACTGTTCCCACTTTAGTTTTTAGCTCGATGGCCTGCCGAGGCGGAGCCCTCTAGATACTGTTCGCTTATGGAAATCGCAATCGCAGTGCTGGTCATCTTCGTCGGCTCGTTCATTCAGAGCTCGATCGGCTTCGGTCTCGCAATCGTTGCCGCACCGGTGCTGTTCTTCATCGATCCACTCTACGTGCCGGCGCCGATCACGGTCTCCGCGCTGACGCTGTCAGTAGCGAACTCCTACAGTCACTGGCGCTCGATCTCATTTCGCGGCCTGCGTTTCGCCATCCTGGGTCGGGTACCCGGCACGGTTGCGGGCGGCCTGCTGCTGCTGTGGATCGACCAAGAGGCGCTAGCCCTTTGGATTGGGCTGTCGGTGCTGGCCGGTGTAGTACTCAGCATGAGCAATATCATCTTCCAGGCCAACGGCAAGTCTATGTTCTGCGCGGGCTTCCTCTCCGGATTCATGGGCACCAGCTCCTCCATAGGTGGTCCACCGATGGCGTTGGTGCTGCAGCATCAGGAGAATGACTTTATTCGGGCCAATCTCGCGGCGTTCTTCGTGGTGAGCTGCATGCTGTCGCTAATCATGCTGGCTTCCATCGGGCGCTTTACCGCGGAGCAGATGCTGATCTCCCTGCCACTGATGCCGGCCACGCTGGCAGGTTACTGGCTAGCCATGCGCACGCTGCATCGCATCTCCCACGAGAATCTGCGCCTCTGCTCGCTCTTATTGTGCGCTGTCGCAGGCATCGCGGCGGTTGCGTCCTACTGGTTTTAGAGGTGCCCTAGGCCGATTACTAAGCCAGACAGGGTCTGGGAAACTGTATTTAATTGCGTATCTATGAGTTACACTCGAGGTGTAGTCTAAGTATTAGTCTGTTCTAGAGGAGAATTTAATGAAAACTACATTCCTGAGAAACATCCTTGCGCTGGCCGTAATCGTGAGCTTTAGCCAGTTTAGCTACGCGGACAACGCGGAAGCACAGAAGGTGATTGCTGGCGTATTGGTAAACCTGAACCATTTCCCGTCGGACGCCGACAAGGCAGCCCTCATGGCTATCTCTGAAGATGACAGCGTTGGACAGGGCTATAGAGCTCTCGCGGGTGCGGTAGCGAATATTAGCCATTCGGCCAATGCCGAAGGCAAGGAAGTCACTGCACGCATCATGGAGGCCTCGGCGGCACCGGCCGAGTTGAAGACTCTCGCCGAGATCGTGGCCAACCTAAATCACGTGGCTAGTCCGGAAGCGAAGGCGACTCTTACCGCTATGCTGTAAGAGGCACCGAAGCAGAAGAGAAATACGATAGCTCAAAAGGCTTCTATGCCCTGTGAATAGAAGCCTTTTTTGTGGTTAACTATCGAGCGCATACCGATTCACAGGCATCGGTCTGCGTGTGATAAGAATTATAGGAACTGTTACATGGCAACTTGGCCAATCGAAATAAGCATGGATTCCTTCGATCAAGCGTGGAGTTTGGAGGGGGAGTCATTCTGGCGAAGTGTGTTCGACATGCACAAGCATAAGATGGAGATCAAGAATCCCAAGATCGCCATCGGCAATCTCGAGAAGATTTTCTCCGCGACATTCGCGCTGGCGAATAGCAAAGGCTTCCAAGCCATGAGTCTGAGAGATCTCAGCCGCGAGACTGGCATAAGCATGGGCGGTCTGTATGCCTACATCGGAAGCAAGAACGACCTGGCTTCGGATATCGAGGGAGTCCTCAGAAATACCATAGATCAGATCATCGGCGGATTGGCTGCACACAAGCTGGAACCGCTGGAGTGTCTTCGCGCTATCGTCTATGGCGAGATCTATGCCATGGAGAAGCTGAGTCCCTGGTACTACTTCTGCTTCATGGAGTTAAAGGGCTTGCCCAGAGAACAGCAGCAGCAAACCCTGGAATTGGAGCTGCGCTTCGAAGGCATTCTCATGGATGCGATTCAAGCGGGTATAGCCAGCGGGCAATTCAATTGTGATAAACCCGAGTTGCTGGCATCGCAGATCACGGCGCAGCTACAGCAGTGGCATTTGAAGCAGTGGAAATTTAAGCTGCGTAAGATCGAGACTCAGGACTATGCGCAGTTCGTCTTTGAGAGCTTGCTAAAGTGTCTGGGCTATCCGGCGGAAAGTGGGTCGGCAATGCCGCAGGCTGAGCAGTCGGCCACCGCCTAGGTGCCCTAGCTATTCTCAGCTCTAAGCCCCTTCTTTCCGGCATAGAAGGTGCGAATCTCTTCCATGTCCGTCTCTAGTTCTCCGGTGGGGTAGAAGAAGTCGGCGAATCCCGCCTGCTTGTTCTGTGCATCGACATAGCCCATCAGAATCGGCACGCCGGCATTGTTGGCAATGTGGTAGAAGCCAGTCTTCCATTTGCTGACCTTGCTTCTCGTTCCCTCCGGTGGAATGAGCACCACAAAACTCTCTAGTTGACTAAACTGATTCACGGTCTGATGGACCACATTGTGTGACTTGGCGCGGTCTATCGGAATGCCCCCCAGCCACTTCATGAAGCCGCCGAAAGGGAACGGGAATAGGGTGTGCTTGCCCATCCAGTAAACCCGCAGCCTGAGTTTCAATACGACCAGCAGCATGAGCGGGAAATCCCAGTTGCTGGTATGGGGCGCGCCGATCAGCACATACTTCGGCACGGCCACTGAGCTACCGACAGCCTTCCAGCCGATGAGCTTGAGGATCAAGATAGCTATAAAGCGGAGCAGGGGGGTGAGTATCGGGGTTGAGAAAACCGTAGTTCGCATCGCGTGTCTATTCTGGTTGTACGGCGGCGAGTATAGCAGAGGCTCGCTGGGGCACCAATCTCCCTGAACGGGAGGGTGGGACCCCATTGAGTAGGCTACTGATAGTGAAAGGTAACGGTGAAGTATTCCTTACGTTTTGCCTTCACGCTGATGTAGTCCACATAGCCCCGCGCATTTAGGTGGCGGCTGGGATGGTGGAGGCTTAGTGAGTAGCCTCTGTGACTCAGCAGTCGCTTGCGCGGATAAGATATAACATCATTTATATGGACTGCATCGCGGTCGATGCCCGTGAAGGTGATGCCAGTCAGTGGGCGATTCGGGTAGGGATTCTCGATGACGCGAGTTCGCCTCGAACTGCCACCCCGAATGGGCTCGCTGGTATAGCTCGCCGCGAAGTCGTGACGGCCGCCTCTGTTGCCTGTGAAGTTCCTGCCTGCGTGGCTGTGACCGCGATCGTATTCCGCATCGGAATTCCCGCCGTAGCCCTTGTCTCGACGGTGATGTCTATCGCGCTGCCCGGCGAACGTGTTCGTCACCTCATTCGCGAATACCGCTGCAGCTATACCGAGCCAGATATCAGTTCCATCGTGGCCGCGCCTGCTGTGATCGGCATAGGCGGCGCTGGAGCCGATGACTAGAATGGCTGTTAGCGTAACTACTGTGCTGGCGATGATTTTGCTCATGGCAGTTCTCCTCTTGCTGGGCTCAATATTACGCGCCGCAGATGAACTGCAAATGAATGGGGGCAGGCTTTTAGGAGTGAAGCTATCTTAGAGGATCGATCGGTGGCAGTTGTATTCGCGACTGACTAGGGCGTGTCATCGCCGAAGAGCCGCTTCAGTTCCGCCAGCGCCTTTTCGGACTCGGCGGTCGGCGAGTCCTCTGCATCGTTCTCGGTCACATCCTTGTCTCCGAAGAGTTCGGCGAGGCTTGCCTTCGCTGCCATGGCGGCAGCATCGTCTTTCTTGCGGTAGGCCTTGGGATTGACCTTGAAGAAATCGCAGAAGTTCGCCTTGTCTTTGTCGAGGACGAAATCGGCACGGTCTTCGCTGCAGCCATCGGACAGATTCGGAGCGTAGTGCAGGCAGCCGTTGCAGGCATGGAGATCGGCGTTGCAGGTGCTGCACTCCTCATAGCGCGAGAACGGCAGCAGCAAATTGCGCAGCGTGCTACCACACTTCCAACATTGAATCGTAATATTGCGGCTGCCCATGGCGCGCGCTCCGCTTTACCAGTCCTGAAAGTAGCTCTCTACATCGGCCTCGCAGAGTTGCTTGGTGCCGCCGTCGATCGTGCCGATGTAGAGGAAGCCGATAATCTTCTCGTTCTCGTCCAGCCCGAGTCCGTCCTTCACTACCGGGTTGTAGGCCAGTGAGCCGGTTCGCCACATGGCGCCAAGGCCCTGCGCGAAGGCGGCGGTTAGCATGTTCTGAGTAGCCGCACCTGCCGACAGGTCTTGCTCGATCTCTGGCACCTTGGGATGGGACTTGTAGCTGGAGATACAGACCAGTATCAAGGGTGCTCGCAGCGGCTTGCTGCGCAGTTTCGCCTCTGTGGCTGCGTCGAGCGCGGCATCGCGCGCTTTGCCTGCCTGCACGAAAAGCTCGCCCAGGCGCTCGCGGGAATCGCCCTTGATCACCAGGAATCGCCAGGGCCGGAGCACGGCGTGGTCTGCCGCCCGAAACGCAGCCTTGTAGATGTTCTCGAGCATCTCCTCGGAGGGCAGGGGATCGCCGAGCCTGGGCACGGAACTTCTCTGGTGTAGGGCGTCTAATGCATCCATAAAGGGCTGTTTCCGAGTCGATGGTTTTGCGGCCGATAGCCCGCTCAGGCAGGCTAGTCGAGCTGTAGGCGAAGCATAAAGCAATCGGAGGCCGGTTAAAACTGCTGCCTCCAGGCGCAATACCCCTATAGCCGTAGGGTTATGTGTGCGGCAGTTCATGCTTATTTTGGCGGATACTGGTATACTTTCGCGCTATTCAGTCGATAGCATTTGGATACACGTTAGCTCATTCGAGCATCGAGATTCGCCCAAGGTTTAGGCCACCATTTCACGACTTGGCCACTCAAATTAAGTACTCAGGATTTAAGCTATGAATTCCAAGGCAGACCTAATCGCGGTCGGCAACGACCGACCTGCATATCCTCAGGAAAAGTCACGCTGGTTTGGCAGCGTGAAGAAGAAAACACTGCGCCTTGCATTCTCTTTCTATTCTCCTGACGGCAACGAGATAGCCATGCCGATTGCGAGCATGTCTGCCTACCTGAAGCGGGACTTTCCCCATGTGGAGGTGCTGCTCGAGCCCGTGCTGATCCTGCGCGATGCCGAGAAATACAAGCCCGAGAATTACGCACGCATGATCGAGGCGCTGGACGCCGACGTCATCGCCTTCTCCATCATGAGCCCACACTGGTATCCGATGGAGCCCTATTTTGAAGAGATCAAGAAGTTACTGCCGGACCTGCCGATCGTCATAGGCGGCTATCAGGCGATGCTGTCTCAAGAGCAGACCATTGAGAACCCCAATATCGACTACATCTGTGTCGGCGATGGCGAATACGCTATCGGCAACATCGTGCAGCATCTTCTCGGCAGCAAGCACGGCCCCGCCGACGGCATGTGGGAAAAGCTAATCGATGGCAGTGTCTACCAGACCGAGGCGCACCAGATTGGTGACTTGGCGGCGCTGCCCTTTCCCGACTACGATGTATTCGAGAAGGAAGACGGCTTCAAGGACGTGAACTCGTCCATCTTCGGCCCGAAGGGCAAGCTCGTACTACCGGTCATGACAGGCCGCGGCTGCCCCTATCGCTGCACCTACTGCTGCAACACGCCAATACTCGAGGGCTGGAAATCCAAGAAGACCTTCCTGCGTAAATACGATCCGCAGGACATGGTGGATGAGCTCATTCGCCTACGCGACAAATACGGCGTCGGCTATTTCGAATTCTGGGACGAGTTATTCCTCTCCAACCTGAAGTTCGTAAGAGCATTCTTCGAGTTGTACAAAGACCAGATTCGCCTGCCGTTCTCTATCAATTCACGTGTAGAGGTAATGAACGAAGAATTTTGCAAGACCGCGGCCGAGGCCGGTTGTCACACTATATGGTTTGGTATCGAGAGCGGAGACGAGGAATTCCGATCGAAGATGCTCGGCCGTAAGATGAAGAATCAGCAGGTGATCGATGCCGCAGCGAACTGCAAGAAGGCGGGCATCAACCGCCTAACTTTCAACATCGTCGGTGCTCCACTCGAGACGGCCGAGAATATGCGGCGTACCCTCGAATTGAATCGCGAGATCGCCCCGGAACACTTCTTCTTCTTCCCGTATATCCCGCTGCGCGGAACGCCGCTGTATAACATCGCGAAGGAAGAGGGCCTGTTGCTTACCGACAAGCGTGAGCTGCACTACCTCTCGGCAGCAAACGACCAGCAGTTCATCCTGAACATGAAGGAACGCCCAGACCTGCTAACGCAGGAAGACTATAACGAGATTTGTATGGAGATGCTGGCCTTCCAGCAGGCGAATAATCGTCTCAGCTACGATGACGAGCCAGGCAGTGCGACGGTAGAAGACAAGAGTTTCAGCCTCGTAGAAGGCCCAGCAACTAAGGCCGATGAAACTGTGCCGCCGCCAAGTACTAACAAGTTGATGGACGGTGTGAAGAACCTATTTCGTAGCTAATCGGCGCGCCAGCGCCAATTGCAGGGTCAAACCTCTCGTGGAAGCTTAGGCGGCGTTCTCGACCGACTCGGCCAAATCCTGCTCACCGCGCAATGCCTTATTGAAGGTCCTGAGCGAAATCATCGCCATTAGCACATTGCCGCAGAGCGCCCCCGCGAAGAATCCCGGCAGCCCGTAAAGCTGACTCCCCACATAGGCCAGTGGTACGTAAAACACAAAGAAGCGCGCCGCGCTGAGGTACAGCGCTGTCATCGGCCTATGCAGCGCATTGAGCGAGGAGTTGGTCAGGATGATGATGCCCTGCATGCCGTAACCCAGCGGCAGAATCCACAGAAATAACTTTATCGTCTGTATCACTTCGGGATCGTCGGAGAAGACAGAGGCGATCACGCCCGCACCCAGCGCCAGTCCGGCGTAGACTAACAGTTGCCATCCCAGGATGAACTTGAGTGAGAGGCGGTAGGCTTGCTCCACGCGATCCATCTTGCCGGCGCCGAAGTTTTGGCTAATCAGCGGTGGCAACGATGAGGACATAGCGAGCACGATGAGTGTCGCGATAGGTTCCAAACGGGCACCCACGCCGAACGCGGCGACGGCGCTGTCGCTAAAACTCGCGGCGATGGCCGTCATGATTCCGGCGGCGAGCGGCGTCATCATATTGGCTCCAGCGGCTGGCACACCAATACGCATCATCTCGCGGCCCGAGGCGATCATGACGGGGCGGCTCGGCAGCGACCCACTGACCAGTTCTTTTTTTACTATCAGCAGGTACATCAGATAGAAGTAGCCAACGCCCCAGGCGATGACCGTAGCCCAGGCCGCGCCCTGAATGCCCAGCGCCGGTATCGGTCCGAGGCCGAAGATAAAAATAGGATCGAGGACGACGTTGATGAAGCCAGCGGCGGCCATCAGCATGCTGGGTGTCTTGGTGTCGCCGCAGGCCCGTAGCACGCTATTGCCTGTCATGATGCAGACGACCATGATGCTACCGGGGAACCAGACGACCATGTATTCCCTAATGGATGGCATATGGGTCTCGTCCGCACCCATCAGGCGGAAGATTTGCTCCATGAAGACCCAACAGAGGCTGACGATCAGTGCTGCCAGTAGCAGTGAGATGTAGTTGATCACCGTGGAGGCTTCCTTCGCCTTCTCGTACTGCGAGCGACCCAAATACTTGCCAACCACAGCCGAGGCGCCGATGCCGAGGCCGATTGCGAGGCTCATAATGGTAAAGGTGACGGGAAAGGTGAAGCTTATCGCTGTTAGTGCTTCGGTGCCGAGGAAGCTGATGAACAGGGTGTCTACGAGACTAAAGGTGAAGAGCATGATCATGCCGATGATCATCGGGGTCGTCATGCGGATGAGAGATTCTTGTAAGTCGCCTTCTGCTAGATTGTAGCTGTGCTTATTTCCAGTCGAGGCCATATTGTATGAAAATCCGATTAACTGCTTGGGCTGCTAATTAATATACCTTACTTCGTTGAGATTAATTTCGGCCGACACAGAATGTTGCAAAGCCGATACCTCGCTACGCTAGGCGCTTAGCCCCTTTCTAAGCTTGGTGAGTTCCTTATAGACCTTTGGGTTTCCGAATAGCAGTTCCTTCGCATTGCTCAGATCCGGATTGCCGGACTCGCTGCCGAGTAGGCCGCCGGCTTCCTGCAGGATTAACTTCGCTGCCGCCAGTGTAATGCGATTCTCATTCGTCGAGCTACCACCCTGCATGCGGTCTGCCGCGATCTGGACCATGTCCAGCGCAGTGCAGCCGGATATTCGCGGGCTGGCGCCCGCGGTCATGATCTGACGCTGCATACCTAGCGCTACGTCCTGCGGCAGTCCGTCGGGATTGATGCTGAGTAGGCTGCCCGTGATGTCGCTGCGATTGCCTACGCGAATGCGGTGGGCGTTGAGCCTTGCGCCAGCACCTCGGGTTGCGACAAACTCTTCGTTCAGCAGTGGGCAGACTATGAGTGCGTGTTGCACCACGCCCTCAATCTGGCAGGCGATTGAGACGCCGAACTGTGTGTAGCCGGTGGCGAAGTTTCTATTGCCGAGCAGAGGGTCAATCAGCCAGACGGTGTCCTTGTTCTTGCCCTCTCTCAGGCCCGAGGCGCGTGAATGGAAGCTGTGCTCGGGATAGGCCTTCTCCAGATGATAGAAGATGGTTTTCTCGGCTTCCAGGTCCATCGAGGTGAGGAAATTCTCGGGATCGTCGTTGATGATCTTGATCCTATCGAGACGGTCGCTGCTGTGTGCTATCGCTTCTGCGGCGTCTATCGCCGCCTGCAGCGCTATGTTTAACAAGGGGTGCATTCTGACTTCCTGAACATGCCAATGGGCTTGTGCCGACTGGTAAATGATTTGGCGTGCTGCGCAGAGGGCAAGCCCGTTTGCGGCGGGTCTGTAAGAGGATTCTTGGGAAACCGCTCTCAGGTGAGGCGCTACAGCTACCGATTTTCGGCGTTATGATAGCAAACAATAGAATCCAGTAGCTAACTATTCCAAGCGCGGCGCCTGCTGGCGAAAATTACCCGCTGTTAACCCTCGGGACGCGGTCTATCCTGCTATAATTCGCGGCTCTTTGTCATTTTAGTAGCGATAGCAACATGTTTGATTATAGTCAGGTCAGCGTAGTCTTGGTAAACACCTCCCATCCCGGCAATATCGGCGCCACCGCGCGCGCCATGAAGAATATGGGGCTGAGCAAGCTGATTCTGGTACAGCCAGAGGACTTTCCCAGCGGCGTGGCCGTGGGAAGAGCTGTCTCGGCGGTAGATATACTCGACAACGCGAGAGTCGTTGATAGCCTGCAGGATGCTGTCGCAGACTGCGGTCTGGTTATCGGTGCCAGTGCCAGGTCGCGCAATATTCCCTGGCCGATGGTTAATCCGGAGCAGTGTGCCAACAAGGCAGTAGCTGAGGCGGGCCGCAACAAGGTCGCCCTGGTGTTCGGCCGTGAGGACGCGGGTCTGAATAACGAGGAGTTACAGCTCTGTCATTTTCATGTTCAGATCCCGGCGGATCCTAACTACTCTTCGCTGAATCTCTCCGCCGCGGTGATGGTGGTTTGTTATGAACTGCGTAAGGCCGCATTGGCCCAAGAGGAACAGACCGATATTGGTGAAGACGAATTCTGGGATCAGGAGAAGGCGAATGGAGAGCAGGTTGAACACTTCTATGTTCACCTCGAGCGCGTGATGACGGCTATCAAATTCCATGATCCTGAGAATCCCCGGCAACTCATGCCGAGGATGCGACGCTTGTTCAGTCGAATCAGAATCGATGTGATGGAGATGAATATCCTAAGAGGCATTCTATCCAATATCGAGTTCAGGCTAGACAATGAAAAGAAACTAGAGGCGCAGCTTCAGGCGAAAGAGACGACAACCGATTCTTCGTCGTGATGCGGGTATAGCGGTATGGCTAAAGGGGCGTGTTGCGTCCCCAGACTTGTAAAGTTGCAGGGCAGAAAATAGGCATGGCGAGACAGACTTTCTATTTTAGCGATGGACCCTATCTGCAGGTGATGCATGGCCTGCATACGGCGTTGTCTGGTGGTGAGGCCTTCGTAAAATTTATCGGGCAGCCGCGCACGGGCAAGAGCGGCGTGTGTGAGAAACTCACGCAGTTCATGCGTCACAAGGGCTACCGCGTCATCTATTTTGACTATGCGATCGAATCGCCGGACATGCTTCGCAGCCTGCTAGCGAAAGAACTAGATATACCCGACACCTATAATTTCCTGCGCCAGTTGGAGGATGTTCTCAGCGCCGAGCCGGACAAGCCACTGGTCCTTATCTTCGACGATGCCCATCAGCTAAGTGATATAAGTTTGATTGAGATCTATCGCCTAGCGGGCGTGCAGGTGCAGCAGAAGCGCATGATTAATCTGGCGCTTTGCGGCGAGCCAGAGCTAGAGCGTCGGCTTAGCAGAAAGCAGGAATTTACGGCGCTCTTGCACCACGTTTCCCATAACTTCCTACTGGAGCCGATGGATTCGGAAACGACCTCTCACTTCTTATCTGCCTTCTTGGTCAAGATGGAACTTCCCGGCTTGCAGCTGGAGCCGGCGGCGCTCAACCAGTTTTACAAGTCTTGTCGCGGCTTCCCCGGGCCTGCCTATTCCCTGTGTGAGCTCCTGCTGTCGATAAGACAGTACGGCACCGATCTCGGCCCGATTAGCAAGGAGCAGCTTGCGCGTGCCATTCGTAGTGCGGATAGCGAGTTGCCAGTTTCCAGCGGTCAGTACCGCGATGTGAGTCGTCGCCTGATTCAGTGGCCGATCGCCGCCGTCATCGTCATTGCCTCGCTGGCGCTATTGGCGCGAGAGCTGAGCCCAGGCGATTCACAGCCGACCATCGAAGAGGTGGCAGACGAGAACAGTTCACCGATAACGCCGCCTACAGAAAACTCGCCATTCGCCGTCGAAGCTACGGCGATGCCTGAGACTGCCGAGAATCCCGCGCTAGTCGCCGCGGGCGTTAGCGAAGTGCAGGCAGCGGCGCCAACGGCAGAGCCGCAGGCGGTGGAAGAGGCGGTAGTAGAGGAAGTGGACAATGTGGTATCGGATTCAAGCCTCGCTCTGGTTACAGCCGAACAGCGCGGGATACCTCAGGAAGTGATTACCGAGCCCGAGTTCGAGGCCATGATAGCCGCCGCTGAATTGCCTAACGCTAGTACGCAGCCACTGCTCTCTCTGGCGGATGCGTCGACAGCCGATTCTGCCGCCGGACATCTGCCCAATATTACGCTGACGCGGCCTATGCTTGCGCTGGATGATGAAGAGGACGAAGCGATAGCCGAGCCGTCACCAGAACCAGCTGCAGCGCAGCCCGAAGAAGCCCTAACGCTTCTCGAGGCGCCGGCTCCTGCCGTGGCCGAGCTGAGTATTGCAGAGGCGGCGCAGCGCGCCGTGCAGGACTGGCTCGATGCCTGGCAGGGAAAGAATCTGGCGCGCTACTTCGAGAGCTACGATGCTGACTTCGAGCCGCGTTACCATCGCAGCAAGGCGGCGTGGCGCAGCAACCGAGAACGCGTCATCGGGAATGCGACGCGAATTAGCCTGGAGCTGTCCGATTTCGAAGTGGTCAGCGAAGACAGCGAGACTATCGAGGTGCATTTCTGGCTCGCCTATCGCTCGCCTAGCTATCGCGACGACACACACAAGAAACTGATACTGCGTAAGCTGCCCGCTACGGCAGAATCGCTGGCAGCACTCGTCATTCTGGAAGAGATCAATCTGGAAGTGCGAGTCTAAGACGGGCTCCGCCGCACTTCGGCTGAGTCGTTAGCGGCGTCGACGCGCGCTGTTCCTGCCTTTTCTTGCTGGCTTGTCTCTAGGTATCAGGTGCTTGTCGCCATCGCCGATCAGGTCCGATCGTCCCAGCTCCTTCAACGCCTTCCTCAGCATCGGCCAATTCTTCTCGTCGTGATAGCGCAGGAATGCCTTCTGTAGGCGGCGCTGATCGATGTCCTTGCAGATACTCAGCTTATCGCTCTTGTAGCGTACCTTCTCCAGCGGGTTGCGTTCGGAGTAGTACATGGCTGTCGCGAGCGCCATGGGCGAGGGATAGAAGGTCTGTACCTGATCTGGCTTAAAGTTACGCTGCTTAAGCCACAGGCTGAGGTTCAACATATCTTCTGCATCGCTGCCCGGGTGCGCGGCGATGAAATAGGGGATGAGATATTGCTCCTTGCCTGCCTTCTTCGAAAACTTGTCGAACAAAACCTTGAAGTCATCGTAGGCGGAGATACCGGGCTTCATCATCTTCGAGAGGGTCTTGTCCTCGCTGTGCTCCGGCGCAATCTTCAGGTAGCCGCCGACATGGTGCGTGACTAACTCCTCGACGTACTCCGGATCTTTAAGCGCGAGGTCGTAGCGTAGTCCCGAGGCAACCATCACGCGCTTCACGCCGGGGATTTCTCTGGCCTTGCGGTAGAGCTGGGTCGTCGGGCTGTGATCCGTGTTCAGGTGTTTGCAGATATTCGGGTAGACGCAGGACAGGCGCTTGCAGGTCTTCTGTATCTTCGGCGACTTGCAGTTCAGCTTGTACATATTTGCCGTCGGACCGCCCAGGTCCGAAATCGTGCCGGTAAAGCCTGGCACCTGATCCCTGATCTTCTCGATCTCGCGCAGGATCGATTCTTCCGAGCGGCTCTGAATAATGCGGCCCTCGTGCTCGGTGATAGAACAGAAGGTGCAGCCACCGAAGCAGCCACGCATGATGTTCACCGAGGTCTTGATCATGTCGTAGGCGGGTATACGCGCATCACCATATGATGGATGTGGTTTTCGCTGATAGGGCAGGTCGAAGACCCAGTCCATCTCGTCGGTTTCCAGCGGAATCGGCGGCGTGTTAACCCAGACTTCCTGCGTGCCATGCTTCTGCACGAGGGCCTTCGCGTTGTAGGGGTTGGCCTCCTGATGCAAGACGCGCGATGCGTGTGCGTAGAGGGCAGGGTCGTTTGTCACCTTGTTGAATGAGGGCAGGCGAATATAGCTAGTCTCGGCATCGAAGGTTTCTTTTCTTTGCAGCGGTAGTGGAATGATGCGAACCGGCTGCGCCGACTCGCCGTCGGTCGCCTGGGGCTTGTCTGCCTTCGCGCTCGCCTGCTTGTCGTGAAAATCATAGGGATTGGGCAGCTGGTCGATCTTCGCTGGCCAGTCTATGCGCGTGGAATCTATCTCGGTCCAGCCTTCGGGAACGGAGGCTCGTACGCGGGCGGTACCGCGCAGGAACTCGATGTCGTCCGTGGTCTTGCCGGCGGCGAGCTGGTGCGCTACTTCGACGAGGGCGCGCTCGGCATTGCCGTATAACAGAATATTTGCGTTGGAGTCGATCAGCACCGAACGCCGCACGCTGTCGCTCCAGTAGTCGTATTGTGCGATCCGTCGCAGGCTCGCCTCGATGCCGCCGATCACGATCGGGGTGTCGTAGTAGGCCTCGCGACAGCGCTGGCTGTAGACGATGACCGAGCGATCGGGGCGTCGACCGGCCTCGGCGTTGGGCGTATAGGCGTCATCGCTGCGCATTCTGAGGTCGGCCGTATACCTATTGATAAGGGAATCCATATTCCCGGCGGTTACGCCGAAGAAGAGATTGGGTTTCCCCAATTCCTTGAACGGCTCTGCGCTATCCCAGGCCGGCTGCGCGATGATGCCGACGCGAAAGCCCTGCGCTTCTAACAAACGTCCTATAACGGCCATGCCGAAGCTCGGGTGGTCTACATAGGCATCGGCGGTGACGATGATGATGTCGCAGCTATCCCATCCGAGTTGGTCCATCTCGTCTCGCGACATGGGCAGGTAGGGCGCCGTGTCGAAGCACTCCGCCCAATACTTGGGGTAGGAGTAGAGTTTACGCGGCGACTGCGATGCGTTTGCTAGCGTCTTGCTGTGGGCTGATTGTGCCATGTTGGTATCAAAGTTCTGTGATTAGTGTGTGCTGGTGGCTCGAATTTTTGAGTGTGGCCTAGAAGAACTGATCGAGGGGCAGTTCGTCGCCGTTCAATTGGAAAATGCCATCTTGCAGGCTACCGTCAATGATAACGCGGCCGTTGCTGACGGTCAGGTACCCCTGCTGCACATAGGGGTCGATCAGGCCAGCAAACGGGCTGCGCAGCATCGCCTCCAGATCCAAAGAGACTAGCAGCGTCATGTCCAGGGCGGCGATCGCCTCCTTCATGTCCAGGTCTGCCATGTCGCTCAGCGTGCCAAGTCCCGCCCAGCTGATTTGTAAGTCTGCCGAGTGATCGCCCTCATAGGCGCCCATTTCGATGAGGTTGTTCAGCTCCAGTGGGTTCTGCAGGGTGAGCAGGGCCATCTGCTGACCGAGCGAGGACAGCTCGTCGCCGACCGCATCGGGGTCGGCATTCACATCGCTCTGCAGCTCATTGATCAGCTGATAGTAGTCTCGCAGCAGCTCGTCGTTTAGCTGATTGACCTCGCTCAACCAATAGAACGAGTTCAGGGGAAGTGCGCCCTCGAATCGCGCGACGCGCAGCGTCTGGTAGATATCGCTGCTCTGTCCGCCGGAAGCTGAGCTCTGCAGTCCGTAGTCGATGCTGATGTCGGCCAGGGTGAAAGGCAGCGGCGCCGTGCTGCTGATGGACGGCACGCTCAGCGTAGCGCTGCTATCGGCGAGTATATCATTCACCTGCGCCGTCTTGCTCCGCACGCTCATGCCGGCCACGAGGATGTTCGAGTTGGCGGTCTCCATGGCCGATAGCTCGCCCATCTGCAGCGTGAACAACGCGGACTGATCGGCGTCGATATCGACCTGCGCCTCCAGTCCGTCGAAGTTGATCTGACCCTCGGCGTCCCTGTACTCGATAGAGCTAATCGCCATGGCGATATGTAGTGACTGGTCGAAGCGAGCGAGGAGGGCTATATCCACATCCGGTAACTCGATGGAGAGGTCTCTGATCGCCATGTCGAACAGGTCGTTTCGCAGGCTCGGTGTGATCGTCGTATAGGCTAGGCCTAGGCGTAAGCCATCGGCGGTTTGTAGCAGCGGGCCGTGATCGATGGCGAGGGCCAGAGAGAGGGCGACTGCATCGGTGTCGATCGCTGTGTAGAGGACCTCGATCTCGGCGCTGCTGCTGAACCAGCCCTCGGTGAAGGCATTGCGACGAATCTCGAGTTGGCCCTGAGTCTCGGGCGGGATGAGTTCCAGCAGGCGCTCGACGGTGGCCTGTTCTATGCTCAGCCCGATGACCTTCGGCACGGCGCCTAGGCATAGCGCGATCAACAGCGCAGCGGCTAGCAGTATTCTTGTGGGAAGAGAGTTCATAGTCAGTCGAAAGCTTGTCGCTATAGGGTGTAGAGACCGTCGTACACCTGTTGATGCCTGACTTCGGACCCGATCAGGCGAGGCGAGCACTATAGCAGAAATCGGGCGGCGATAGTTTGGGATTAGGCGTCTATCGCCGTGATCTTGTAGGCGCAGCGTCGCGCGCCAGACAGCAGGTGATCGGTGCGCACCACGGTAGCCCTGTCCTCAAACAGGCGCTGGAAGATGTCCAGCTCAGACTTGCAGAACTGCTGGCAACTCGTGGCGGCGCTGCAGATAGGGCAGTGGTTCTCGATCAGCATCCAGCCATCCGGTAGCAGACGCACCTCTGCCATATAGCCCTCTTCGCTGCGTAGCTCGGCCAGGCGCTCTATCTGCCGCTGCAGCCCGGGTTCGGCCGCGGCTAGCTGTTCTTTGTAGCTCGCCTCGACTTTCACGCTGCGGCCGTCGATGAGCTGGTTTAGTCCAGACTCCCCCAAGGAGCTTCGTATCACGTCGATCAGCTCCAGCGTAGTCTGGGAGTGGCTGTCCGGGAAGCGCCCGTGACCCGCGCGGCTCAGTTTCCACAGATGCACGGGTCGCCCCCGGGTCTGGCGCTCCTCCTGTGTCTGCGCGACCAGGCCCTTGTTTTCCAGCTCGGCGAGGTGCTGCCGCACCCCCATCGTGGTCATATCTAGCTGTTTTGACAGAATTTTTACCGATTGCGGGCCCCGCGTCTTGAGACGGTGTATGATGCGATCCTGGGTTTTGGACAAATCCATGGTGACGTTGCTCTCGCTGCGTGTCTCTCGGATTATCTCTTTAATCGGCAGTTTAAATAAAGTATTTACTTTGTTTATCGCATTGGCTATCTTTTGTCTATTAGTAAAGTAATAACTTTACTAATATGTCAATAATCAGAATAACGAGGACTTAGTAATGCAAATACTTGAACATATCCACGTCGGCGTCAGATCCCTAGCGGCTAGCGAACGCTTCCTGCAGGCGGCGGTGCCGGAATTTACCACGCGTGGCGGGGGTGATGCCCCAGGCTATGGGCCCTGGTTGCATATCGGTACCGACAGCAACTATATCGCATTGACCGAGGTCAGTGACGCGAAGCCGATGGTTGATCTACGCCATATCGGGCTCGTGGTCGACGATATTGAGGCCCTGATCGCGAGATTGGCGAGCGCGGGCTTCGAGCCGGCAGACAGCAGCGCCCTCGACACGCACCCGTACCGACGCCGTGTGTATTACATCGACGACAATGGGATCGACTGGGAGTTCGTAGAATACCTGTCCGACGATCCGAGCCAGCGCAACGACTATTCACATTAAACCCACCAGCGGGTAGCATGAGTCCGCATTGAACGTCTTAACGGCTACCGCATGCCTGGCATGCCTACCGGGTTTGTCCGGGTAAGGGGATTATGAGTTTCGACGCACCGCTGTTGTTTACCTTCGTTGCTTATCTGCTTCTGATCCTCGTCCTCGGCATTAAGGCCTACAGGCGGACTCATAGTCTCGATGACTATATATTAGGCGGGCGCAAACTGGGTTCGGTTGTCACCGCGCTCAGTGTTGGGGCCTCCGATATGAGTGGCTGGCTATTATTGGGGCTACCTGGCGCTATATACCTCGCTGGGCTAAGCGAGATATGGATAGGCATCGGGCTAGTGCTGGGTGCCTACCTGAACTGGCTGTTCGTATCTAGGCGCCTGCGAATCTATAGCCAGCATGCGAACAACTCACTCACACTGCCGGATTACTTCGAGAATCGATTCAATGACAGGACTAAAATCCTGCGGCTCGTCTCTGCGCTCGTAATACTCGTCTTCTTTACCTTCTATACGGCATCCGGACTGGTGGGCGGCGCCATCCTTTTTGAGAATAGCTTCGGCCTGCAGTATTCCACCGCTCTCATGATTGGCGGTTTTATCATCGTGGCCTACACCTTCATTGGCGGCTTCCTCGCCGTGGCCTGGACCGACGCCGTGCAGGCGGTTCTCATGTTTCTTGCGCTGCTGATCGCGCCGGCCGTGGTGATCATCAGTGGCGGCGGGTTCGATGCGGTGTGGCAGCAGATGCAGCAGGTGAACCCCGAAAGTACCAGCATGTTCAGCAAAATGACGCTGCTCGGCTTCCTGTCGCTAATCGCCTGGGGGCTTGGCTATGTCGGTCAGCCCCACATACTGGCGCGATTCATGGCGGCCGAGAACCCGCAGAAGCTGGTCTCGGCGCGACGCATCGCCATGGGGTGGATGGTGCTGGTCCTGTTCGGCTCGGTGGCCACAGGCCTCGCCGGCATCGCCTACTTCGCGGACAGTCCGCTGGACAATCCCGAGACGGTGTTCATCGTTCTCAGTCAGCAGCTGTTTAACCCCTGGGTCGCCGGCGTAATCACCGCGGCGATACTCTCGGCGATCATGTCCACCATAGACTCACAGTTATTAGTGTCCTCCTCGGTGATCAGCGAAGACTTCTATCGCGTCTTCGTCAGGCCTCAGGCGACGCAGAAGGAGCTGCTGCTGGTGAGCCGCGCCGCAGTCATCGCCATAGCGCTTCTGGCCATGCTGATCGCGAGCGACAGGGAGAGCAGGGTGCTCGACCTGGTGAGCTACGCCTGGGCAGGTTTCGGCGCCGCGTTCGGCCCGGTTATCGTGTTCTCGCTGTTCTGGCGCAAGATGACAGCGCTGTCTGCGATAGTTGGCATGGTGATCGGGGCTGTAACAGTTGTTGTTTGGTCGAACCTGAGCGGCGGCCTCTTCGATCTCTACGAGATCGTGCCCGGCTTCGCGTTCGCGTCACTCGCAATCGTGCTCATCAGTAACTGGCGCTCTGAGTCAGACGCGGATGCACTCAGAGTGTTTGAGGAAGTCGATGCTCTGGCGCTGAATACTGAGTCCGGCACTTAAGGCTAGGGCTTTAGCCGCATGCGTATGTGGGGAATCCCGTCCTCGCTATAGGCCTCGGTCTCGGTAACGAATCCCAGCGACCTATAGAACTTCTCCAGGTATTGCTGGGCCGATATGACGATCGCCGAGTCGGGCCAGCGCTGCCTACAGAAGGCGATGGATTTCTGCATCAGCGCCTTCCCATTACCGCCGCCACGGGCGGTCTCGCGCGTAACCACCCTGCCGATGGAAGAGGCGCCATCGTATTTCGCCCCCGGCGGCAGCAGCCGAGTATAGCTGACAAGCGGCGCTCCCTCATCACCTGTCAGGCGACCCATGACATGCAGCGCCCCCTGATCGAAGCCGTCCACATCCTGATAGACACAATCCTGCTCCACCACAAACACCTCGGCGCGCAGCTGCAGTATCTGATACAAGTCGTCCGTACTTAATTCATCGAAGCGTCGACAAGTCCAATCTATCTCACCATCCATGCCTAGAGTTCCAAAGGGCTACCCATTTTCAGGATTCATTCTAGCCCATCTATCTCAGACATGTGATTGTCTGGCAAGGTTCAAAACCCTTTGAACCCGGTGCTAGTCTTCGGCCCCCACGTCCCGGTGGCACAGCTGGATAGCGCGGCCCCCTCCTAAGGGGATACGATATCGATAGATTGAAATATCCCAGCTGATTGTCTCAATGTTCGAGCAGAGCGCGTGGTACTAAAGAATGTATTCAGCCATCAGCATATAGGAAGTACTTTCTCTAAATGAAAAGAAAACTATCTGCCTCTAGATTAAATGGCTTCGATTTCTAAACCCTGTCTAGCCGGTGCTATACTTCGGCCCCCAACGTCCCGGTGGCACAGCTGGATAGCGCGGCCCCCTCCTAAGGGGCAGGTCACAGGTTCGACTC